>Ga0247837_1000706_pt1 | contig 72024 bp, 68 predicted proteins | sample LaCtaG_2_FD_187115 | JGI IMG/M metagenome (GOLD analysis project Ga0247837, IMG submission 187115) | Freshwater microbial communities from meromictic Lake La Cruz, Castile-La Mancha, Spain - LaCruzMarch2015_14.5m | ecosystem: Environmental > Aquatic > Freshwater > Lake | place: Spain: Castile-La... | reverse complement strand
ACATACTTTCCAATTGTTTAAGTGTAGCAGTTAATGATAATTGTTTTACAGATGGAATGTTTAACATTTGAATATATTTTTTTGTAGTGTGTGCTAAACGCATATTATTTGTAGTTAAATGATGAACTTCATCTAATAATTTCATACCAAATACAAAGCTTGTATGTTGTGTCGCAGTATATACTTTGTGTGCAGATGAATATGTAGTTATTACAATACACTTTTTTTGATTATTTTCTAAAAATCGCATTATATTTTCAGTATCTACTCCACCTGAAACAATTAAATATGGAACACTTTGAAACAAAACACAAATAACTTCTTCCCATTGTTTCAATAATAATTTATTAGGAACACCAATAAGAATAGTATTTGAGTTTAGTTCTTGTGTAATCCATAATGAAATTAAAGTTTTTCCTACTCCACACATTAATACAAGCATACCTTTATCGTATTGTTGAAAATGTATAACCGACTTTCCAATAATAATAGTTTGGTCGTTTCTTGGTATGTAGGAAACAATTTGGTTATTTGTTCTCTTGGATTTTAGTATATGAATGAATGATTGAATATTTATTTTTTTGATTGTTTTTCTTACTCTGTTGCATCTTACTAAATCACTAATTTCTTGTTTGGTTAATTTTCTATATTTAATTCTAAGTGTAATTAGATAAGGTTCAATAAGAGTAATAATTTTTTTATTGTAAAATTCAGTTCCAGCATCATATTTAACATTTAATTCACGAAATTCATTTTGTAATAAGCGTTCAACAATCCCCATTTTTTCAATAGGAACTTCAAACACCGCTTCAAAATATCCTCTCTTAATCTCGCCAGTAGCATATTGTGTATCCCTTTCAGGAATGTTATTTGCTTTACCCATTTTACACGCATCATCAACATCATACGATGGATGATTTCTAACATAAATATATCCGTTAGTGAAGTTCATTTTGATAAAGTTCATAAAGTTATGTAATAATGAAATTATAAATCAATTTTTTATTATATTCAGGAAATAAAATAAAAAACTTTTAAGAAAATAGGCGTTTTAAATGTGCAAAGGTGTAAAAGAATAAACAAAAACATATCAATTTAATATTAAAATAATTTTAAACATATAATAGTTTAAAATTAATTCTGAAGATTTTTAAAAAAATTTTACAACATAACAATTACGAATACCTGATTTTAATTTATTGACTTTATGAACCTCTTGAGAATCAAAAATAATAACATCTCCTCTTTTTGGTTTAACAATTTTATCAATAAAGCAAAATTCTCCACCTTCAAAATCACTACTTAAGTATATTATAGCCGTATATTTTGGAATTTTTTCATGGCTCCATAACCCATATTTATATTTATTATTTTTATATATTATTTGTAAATTATTAGTATCATTATTTACTTTATGTTTTTGTAATTGACGATTATCAATATGCCAATTAAGATTGTAAAAATCATCTGTATGGAAACGTTTAACTATTTCATATTCTGTAAAAGGTATACCTAAAATATTAATATTATCAATTATTTCTTCTGGATTTTCAAAACACAAAAATTTTCTTTTTTTATTTAATTCAGACAATAGAGAATTACCATAATCGCATAATATTCTTTGCATATTAAATATATAATGAAAATATAATCAAGAAATTCAATTTTATTTAGAAATTTACCTAATTTTTAAGTATTTACATTTTATTAAACTTAAAATAACTTAATATTAAAATATTAAATTATTAAACTAAAATTTTAATGATATAAAAACAAAAATAAAACATATGCACAAATCATATATATATTAAGTATCTACATTAATTTTGTAAAATCTTTACAAATCTAATTTAAAACCTTATTATGTAAAACCAAAATGAATACATTAGAAATTTTACCTATAAACAAAACACGTGTATTTTACTCTCCTTTAGAAGGTAATAATTGTTTAGTTAGAACTGGAACTGTAAACGATAAAATATTATCATTTTTGAATTCAGTTTTAATATCATCTACAAGAAATTTTAAAAAATTAGAAACTGCTGAAAGAGATAAATTAATTTTTAAAGTAAGAGATGTTATCTTTTCAAAAATTAATAAAAAAATGTGGAAACTAAACGGTTTAAAATTATTTAGAAATATATTGAATAAAATAGTAGTTGACTTTTATAATTATATAAATACAGATGAAATAGTAGATAATATAACTGTAAAAAAACTAACACAAAAATTAATAACAAATAAGAAAGAATTTAATTTATTTGAAATAATAACTGAAATTGTTCCTTATACATTATTTATTGATATTGAAGATCCAAATGATAATTTAATTCAAACATTTATAAATGATATTAAAAATAAAGTTAAAATATTTTTACAAACAGTAGATATTTTTGATACAATAAGTGAAGATAATACTGACTATATATTAAAAAATATATCAAATTTTATAAATGTACTTTTAAATGAAGTTGAGTATTTATCTTTTAAAAATTATAAATATGAAACTATTGATATAAATGATATTTTAGTTGATGCAGTTTCTAACTATTTTAGTTGTAATATATATTTTGTAGATGAATCTACAAGACTTCCTTTTGTTTTAAATGATATTAATCAATTTGAAAATGTTAATTCAATTATAGTTTTAAGTTTAAATAAAGAACATTATGAAGCAGTTGGAATATTAACTCATAAAAATACTATTAATTATGAATTTTTATGTGATGATATGCTTGTTATGAAAATGAATAATCTAATCAATAAAAAATATATTGAAAAGAAGAAAAGAGAAAATAAAGAATTAAATAAACCTGTTGATCCAATTGAAGAAAAAGAAGAAGAAAAAATAAATGAAGAAAAAGAAAGAATAAATGAAGAAGAAAGAATAAATGAAGAAAAAGAAAGAATAAATGAAGAAGAAAAAATAAATGAAGAAAAAGAAAGAATAAATGAAGAAGAAAAAATAAATGAAGAAAAAGAAAGAATAAATGAAGAAAAAGAAATAATAAATGAAAAAGAAATAGTAAATGAAGAAAAAGAAATAGTAAATGAAGAAAAAGAAATAGTAAATGAAGAAGAAAGAATAAATGAAGAAGAAAGAATAAATGAAGAAGAAAGAATAAATGAAGAAGAAAGAATAAATGAAGAAGAAGAAATATAAATAAATATATTAAAAATTAAATTAAAGAAATTCATATATAGAATAAATATATGTTTTCAAGCGAATCTAAATCAAATGAAAGTAAATTAAATGAAAGTAAATGTAACGAATCTAAATATGATGAAACCATAATTCGATCAGTAAAATTTTTGACAGATTCAGTTATATTATATGTTATAGCTGTAGTATCAAATCCCGCAAGATTTCAAAGAAGATATGATTTGTTTAATGAATTTTGTGAAAGAATGAAAAATGAAAAACAAGTTATACTTATTACAGTAGAATTACAACAAGGATCTAGACCATTTGTTACAAATTCTACTATAAAACTTAGAACTGATTATGAACTTTGGTATAAAGAAAATATGATAAATATAGCAGTAAATCATTTACCAAAAGATTGGGAATATATGGCATGGATAGATGCTGATTTAGAATTTCAAAATAAAAATTGGGTTAGAGAAACTATTGAACAATTACAAACTTATAAAGTAATTCAATTGTTTACACATTGTATTGATTTAGGAATTAAAGGTGAAACGTTGCAAGTTCATACAGGTATTATGTATGCACATTGTAATGGTGAAAAATATGTTACTCCAAGTAAATATTCTAATTATTTTCATGTTGGATATGCATGGGCAATGAGAAAAGACGCATATGATTCTATAGGCGGACTTATTGATTTTCCGATACTTGGTAGTGCAGATAATCATATGAGTTTAGCATTTCTTGGTATAGTAGATGAATCATTAAATAAAAAATTACACCCAAATTATATTAAACTTTGTAGAATTTTTCAAGAAAGATGTTCAAAAAATATTAAAAAGAATGTTGGATATTTACATGGAACTATATACCATAGTTTTCATGGTAATAAAGCTGATAGGAAATATCAAGATAGATGGAAAATTCTAGTAGATAACCAGTTTGATCCTTTAACAGATATTTATAAAGATAGTACTGGTTTATGGCAATTAGATGATACAAAAATAAAATTGAGAGATGATATTATGAGATATTTTAGAGAAAGAAATGAAGATTGCAATGTTATGCCAATGGATTACAAATATTGTAAAGGAAAATGGATTTAATTTTTTAAACTATTATTAAGTTTAAAAATGTTTAAAGTAATTGTTCTACATTATTATATAAATAAGGCTAAACACGTATAGTTAGATAAATAAAAGCCTGTTTATTTATTTTTTAATAGATATATTAATTCTAATTTATATTTAAATATTATTTTAATTAAATAAATATGAAACGAACATATCAATCTATTAGCGATTTTGATAATAAAATAAATAAAAGAAAACAATTAGATGACTTAAATACTAATTTTAAAAAAATTAAACTTGATGAACAAGTTAAAAATGTTGACAAAATTCTCGACAAAACTGCTGAAATTAATTATATTCAAAAACGTAGAGATATGTTAATTTATATTTAATTTTAACCTTTATTTTCTAAAAATTATATAAATTTACATTATAAATATTTTCTTAACCTATATTTTAGGTTAAGAAAAATATAATTAAAAATCTGGAGTTTAAAAGTTGAATTATTTTATAATCTAAAAGTATCTTTGAATTCTTCTTCATCATATATATTAATTCCTAAATCTATTGCTTTTTGTATTTTACTGCTTTTACTATCTTTATCTGAGACAACAAGAGCTGTCGTGTTTTTAGAAACAGATGTTACAACTTTTCCTCCTCTTGTTTTAACATGTTCTTCAAGTTCTAAATTTCTAAATCCTGAAAAAACAACTTTCATTTTTTTCAAATCATCAGATGCAGTAATTTTCTGTTTTATTGTTGTATAAGGCTTTATATTCTCATAAAATTTATCCGCCCACGGTAAATTCTCAATTATTTTCGCAGTTGTTTTATCTGAAAATCCTTCTACACCATTGATTAATTCTGTTAGTTCTTCTTTTGAAATTAATTTATATATATCTAATAAATCTGGTATAGCATCTAACAAAATTTCTGTTTTTCTTTTTCCTATACTCATTCCAAATACACCAGATGCTCCTAAAAGTGTAGATAAAGATATATTTTGTAATCCATTATGTATATTTTCATATGTTCTTTCAGCTAATCGTTTTCCAAACCCTTCTATCTTTTCAAAATCTTCTTGTTTTGCCGAAACAATTTTTAATATATTATCTAAACCATGATTATACATTTTACTTACTGTTGCTTCACTTACATGTTTAATCTTTAAAGATGCAAAAAATGATGATACAATTTTAATACACATTTCATTTGTATCTTTATCATCATCGCGTTCTAAAATTATATCAACATGTGTTTCATTCCATATATATGGAATATCGTCTGGAAATTGTGCTTCTGTAGATTTTACTACTTCTACTATAAAAGGAATTACATCACCTGATCTGGTCATTTTAAGAATAGTTCCTGGTCCTATTTGGTTATCTTCTATATATTTTGCATTAAATCCACTTGTATATGTAATAGTTACACCACTTAATTTGATAGGTTTAATTCTAATTCTAGGTTTAATTAAACCCCATTTTGAAACATTCCAAAGAACTTCTTCAACTTCAGCATTAATTAAATTTGAATTCATTCTAACTTTAAAAGCAAATGCATAATCTGGATTTCCTTTTATATTACGAACATAAGGTGTGTTTTTTTGTACAATAATACCATCTATTTCAAATTCAGATTCTGTTTTTCGTAAATATATAATTTCTACAAGATTTTCAACTGTGATTTCAGGAATTATAACATATGGTACAGTTTTAAAACCCATATTTGATAAATTTAATAACTGTTCTTCTGGTTTTATTAATACACCAGTGTCAACTATTTCATATGCAATAAATTCAATATCTGATAATCCATCTCTTACAGTTTTTGAACCTATTCTACCAGAAACAAAATTTCTTGGATTTGCAAATTCATTCGCATACTTTTCTTTGAAAACAGACTCTTTCATTATTAATTCTCCTCTTACAGAAATATTTTTAATATGTTTAGTAATATTTGGTATATTTTTAAAGTATTGTGCAAAATATGATATATCTGAACCAATAATCCCATCTCCTCTTGTATATAGTTTTAATTTTCCATCTTGAACAATTAATAAACACGAAATACCATCTAATTTATCTTCTATAATATATTCTTCTGCTGTATGTTTTTTTATCCATCTAAACAAATCAGACTCATCTTCGGGTTTAAATTTATTCATTGATCCAAGCCAAAATGGAAGTTCTATTTTATTCTCATTTTGCCTGATTTTAGCACCAACTACAGGAACATAATAAGGATCGCGAATTTCTAAAATCTCTTTTAACAAATCATATTGCCAATCATCTAATCCAGATGATTTACCTGTATTATAATAGATATCATCTAAATATAGTTTCATTTTTTGTAGAAATTCTAAATCACTTTCCATGAAATAAATTTCAAGAATATCATCTGAAAACTTTGATATTTTTTTAATTTCATCAGAAATTTTAGCTTGTATATTTTTCGACATTGATCTTGATCTATTAGTATTTACAATAAATTTTAAATTCAATTTTTAATTACATATTTATTTTTTTATATTCTTCAATCATTTTAAATGGGTCTAAGAACAATTTATTAAATACAAAATTATAAAATAAAAATGTGTCTAATTGTATTGGATTTGTTTTAGATGAACAATTAAATTGATTAAGCATTTTTAAAGCATAATTATACATTACATGTATATACGTTGGTTTATACAGTGGTTCCCATGTTGCTATATTATAGTCTGGACTTTTAAAATCAGGTAGTGTAAAAATACCTGATGCATCAAAATCAAAAAGTTTTATATTTCCATCTAAATCAATACCTATATTATTAACTTTCCAATCTAAATATACTATTCCAAGATTTCTAAGAAAAGTTCTTGCTTCTTTTAAATCATAATATATTTTTTTCCTTTCTTCTTCTGGTAAATATTCTATATTATCGATTATAGTTAATTTTTCGCATATATAGAATTTTTCACTTTCATTTATATCTATTATATTAACTATATGTTTGCATTTATCTTTATAATCTTTAATTTTTGTTACTATTTGTAATTCGGTAAATCCAGGATTAATATCAGGATCATCAGTTATTTTAATATATTTTTTAACTAAATTATTAGTTTTTTCATCATTATCATTTTTTAGATATTTATCTCCTGCTTTTAATATTAACATACCGTCTAAAGTTTTCTTAATACTTTAGATTTTTTAGATCTTTTATTTCTTCTAGATTTTTCTTTTTGATCTACTAGATTTATTAGATATTCTTTAATTAAAGATTGTAAAAATTATAAACTAATATATGACCTAATTTAAATAAACATTGCATTCTTAATAATAATATTTCTATATTGGGTATTCAATAAACATCCACACACTTTGAAATTTAAAATAGGAAACGAATCTCTAATTTTGATTAATATTTTATAATTTTTATCAGACGTGATAACAATATAATTATTTTCTATATCTACTTTTGTCATATTTCCTCCTTTAGAATAATTAAAAACTTCAAAATCATATATTTCTTTGTTTGATATATTTATACTTGTAATAACATCTATAAATTGTTTTTTAATGATATGTCTTAAATCTATTTCAACATAATCTTCAATAACTTTATATTCTTCTGTGTTTATAGATTTATTAATTGTAAATGATATACCAACAGCATTTGGATTTTCTTTTTCATAAATTATATAAGCAGGTGTTATAATATCATAAAAATTAAAAAATTGTTGATACTTTTCTATATCTGAACACATTTTTTTAATATTATCTGATTTTGAATCTAATAAATACTTAATATATGAAACCATTTTTATGTAACTTTTATAACTTTAAATAATCAAAATGTAAACTTAATTTCTCTAAATTATTAACTTTTAGTATTCATATTTTTAATTGTATTTTTCTTAACCTAAAATACAGATTAAGAAAATTTTTATGACGCAAATTTACATCAAAATGGATACTTGATGTTAAATAATAGATATTTTCAGTCTGACAAGTGAGTAAAAAATTGAATTTTATACATTAATTAATATATAAAATGTTTGAATGAGTCAGTTAAGACATGGAGATATTTACATTATAAATTTTAAAAATTTTGAGGGTCGTAAATACTCTTATTATTTTTCTGGAACATTACAATATAGAAGAGAAGATTATTTGTATTTTAATAGTGTTTTGTCTTACGTGGTTCAAGCAGACGGAATATTAATAACCACCTTTATTGGAAAAGAATGTTTTGATATAAAAACACATGATTTTGACATGATAATAGATATTGAACCTCTAGACTCCAGATTTTGAATTTATATTTTTCTTAACCTAAAATAAGGTTAAGAAAAAATATTTAGAATAAAGGTTAATATCTCTAAAATATTATTAAATTAATTTTAAATTTTTAAAAGATTGTTTTAATGCTCTTATTTGATTGTAACAATCATATAATGAATTATGACTTTCTGTTTTCGATGAATAATCTTTCAATTTTATATTCCCAAGTGCATATACTGTTCTTGTATCTCTTAAATTCCAAAATTTCCAAGGTATTTCAAGTTTACAAAGTTTATATGCATTTTCTAAAATTACACAATCAAAACTAGGGCTATTTGCCCATATTGTGTTACTATTTTTTAAAAAGTCTGACAGTTTTGTTAATCCTTCTTTGATATCAACTCTATCTTTATGTTTAAAAACTTCATATTGTGCTTCTTTTGATTGTTCTTCCCACCAATTAACTGTATCTTCGTTTATTTCCATTTCTAAATTTATACATGATTTAAAATTTATTCTAACATAAAAACAGTCTTTTGTATCTTTTAATTGTTTGATTTCTTTAATTTCATCTTTAATATTAAACTTTATTGCACCAATAGTTAAAATAACAGAATTTGGACATATACCTAAAGTTTCAATATCTAACATTATATCAGTCATTTTAGTTTTATTTATTATATTACTTACTTTAAGTTATTAATATTTTGTATTTAAATATTGTTCGTATTCTTTTACAGTTTGAATTTGTGAATCAAATGTCAAAGTTCCTTTTCTATCTCGTCTTACTATATCTATCGCTTTTTCACTGCTTATCTTATCAAAATGAATTAAAAAACATGCTACTAAAATTGAACATCTATTTAAACCTGAATGACAATGTATAGCAATTTTAAAACTAGTTTCAACATCTTTTATCATTTTTAAAACACAATCTTCAATTAATTCTAAAGCAGGTGAAGTCATATCTGTCCAAGGATAATGATAATAATTAATATCTTCTTTAATAAAATCTTGCGGATCATATGTAAATCCACTTTCTAATAATGGACCAATTCCACAATCCGGATGTTCTCCAATTTCTTGAAGATTATAAATAGATTTGATATTATTTTTTTTAAATTGCTCTATAATAATAGGAGTATAATATAATGGTGGTCTTTGCATAACTAATATAAGTTTATTATCACCTATAAAATTACAACGTATTCCATTGATAGGATTTTCTTTTTTAATAAATGGAGTACAATATTTACATAATAGACCATTACAATATTTCTTACAATTAAAAGATTTCATATTACTTAGTACTTTTTATTATTAAATTTATGTTTTATAAACTAAGTATATTTATAAAATAATCGTTTTTTAATTATTAATCTATTTCTATTCTTATTCTTTTTCTTTTCTAAATAATATAGATAAATTTATAATTCTAAACTCTATATATAATTGAATCATCTTCTATAATCATTTTATTAATTACAGATTAAAAGATTTAAAAAATAGTTATATATTAGTATAATAAAATTTTAAAGATAATTTATCTTTAAAATTTGCCTCCACTGAGAATCGGACTCAGGTTTGCAGTTTACAAGACTGCTGTTCTACCACTGAACTATAAAGGCTTATTTATATAATTCTATTCTTTAAATCAATATTTAAATTTAGAATTTTTGTTAATCATGAATATATCTAATGATTTATTAATAACAATAAATCCTTTATCTTCAAGATATTTAACTATTGGTATACTTGTATCATTATAATTATTTTCAAACCCGATTACATCTATAAAAACTTTATCAAAATTTATAGATTTAATAACTGAAAATTCAGCTCCTTCAACATCAATACTGAGATAATTAACATGATCAATGTTATATTCTTGAAAAATAGAATCTAATCTGCGTGTTTGAACATTTGTTGTTTCAGTTGTACTTCCAAAATTACTGTTTTCATTATATAATCTATGATAATGTCTAATATCATAATGAGCTTTTAAACCCGATATCATTTCTGTATAACCTTTATTGTAAATAAATTCTGCTTCTCCATCTTTTTCATCAATAGCACAATTAATATTAATACAATTAGGTCTATTTTTAGATAATCTATCATAAACTGTTTTTATAGGTTCAATATTAATACCTTTCCAATTATTATTTTCTTCAAAATATAAAGTGTTATTTATATCTTTTCCATCATGGGCGCCTACATCAACAAAATAGCCATCCTTATGACCTTTAAAAATATTAGTTTCTAAAAATTCATCTTGCTTATCTTGACTATAAAACATTTTAACTAAACAAAATTAGTTTTTAAATTAACTTTCATTATAAGATTCTAACTCTTCTACTGTCGCAACTTTAATATTAAAATTTAAAAAATTTGCTATAGTTTTAATACTTTCAATAATATCAGATAATTCAACATCGATGATTACTTCATGATTTAATTCAAATATCGAAAGGATAATATTCACCTCGAATATCGAAGTCGGATTTCCGACTTCGATATTTTTTATAGAATGTTGGTGTCAAAACGATAATATTTACTTGATTTAGATATTTTATATATTATATTTTATCCGACATTTTATCATGATTTTTAAAAATCGAATAACTAAAAATAGCAATTTAAAACCATGCATTATATTTAGAAAAAATGAATGATCCCACAGTAATAAAAATCAAAGAGCTAGATCTTGACCTAATAAACCCGAGAACAAGTAATTATATGGATCCTGATTCCTATGGATCAAAAATTTTGGTAATTGGAAAGCCAGGTTGTTTTACTCCTGGTACAAAAGTACTTATGTATGATGGTTCAATTAAAAGTGTTGAAGATGTAAAATTAGGAGAAACAGTAATGGGTGATGATTCAACCCCAAGAATTGTTGAAGAATTATGTCATAATTATGATGATATGTACGAAATTATACCAAATAAAGGAGAAAGTTATACTGTAAATAAACAACATAAATTAGTTTTAATATCTTCAGGTTTTAATAAATATAAAAAAGAAGATATTGTAGAAATAACAGTCGAAGATTACTTAAAAGAATCTATTACTTTTAAAAATAGAATGAAAATATATAGAACTGGAGTACAATTTCCAGAAAAAGAATTACCTATTGATCCATATTTATTAGGTTTATGGTTAGGTGATGGAACTTCTGCATCATCAGAATTTACAAATATAGATTTTGAAGTTACAGATTATCTTAAAGAATTATGTTCTGATAATAATATGATTTTTAATAAAAAAAGTCAGAATAAAGAAATTCAATATAGACTTAGTTCTCATGAAGGTACAAAAGGTAAAAATATAATTTTAAATTTTTTAAGAGAATATAATTTACTTAAAAATAAACATATTCCTGATATATTTAAAATAAATTCAAGAGAAAATAGACTTAAATTATTGGCCGGAGTATTAGACACAGATGGATCGTATGATATTAAAGGTGGTGGATATGATTTTATACAAAAAAATGAAAGAATATTTGATGATGTATTATATATTGCAAGATCACTTGGATATTCTGCATATAAGAAAAAAGTTCAAAAATCTTGCATTGTTAATGGTATAAAATTTATTGGAGATTATTTCAGATGTTTTATATCAGGTAATAATATTGAAGAAATACCCTGTAAAATTTTGAGAAAAAATGCAAATATAAGGAAACAAATAAAAAACAATTTAGTAACTGGTTTTAAAATCAAAGAGCAAGGTTATGGCGAATATTACGGTTTTACTTTAGATGGTAATCACAGGTTTCTTCTTGCATCTTTTGATGTTGTTAGAAATACTGGTAAATCGACCCTAATTGCAAGCATACTTTATGCTAAAAAGCATATTTTTCCAATAGGTATGGTATTTAGTGGTACTGAAGATAGTAATGGGTTTTTTAAGAAGATTTTACCCAGCACTTTCATATACAATGAATATAACCCAGAAAAGATAGAGAATTTTATAAAACGTCAGAAAATAGCAAGAAGACATATCGAAAATCCTTGGGGAATGATAATTATCGATGACTGCACTGACGATCCTAAAATACTGGCAACTCCACTACAACAGGGGATGTTCAAGCGAGGTCGACATTGGAAAAGTTTATATATACTAAGTTTGCAGTATAGTATGGATGTTAAACCAGTGATAAGAACAAATGTCGACGGAGTTTTTATTTTGCGTGAACCTATACTTAAAAATCGCAAATCTCTTTGGGAAAATTATGCAAGTATTATTCCAGACTTTAACCTATTCTGCACAATTTTAGACGCTGTTACTGATGATTATACTGCTCTTTATATTCATAATCAAACAAGAAGTAATAACTGGCAAGAATGTGTATTTTGGTATAAAGCACCATTAACACCAGACGGATTTAAATTTGGAGCACCAGAATATTGGCAATTTCATAATGATCGTTTTAATACAGAATATATAGATAGTTTTGATAAAATATAATATTCAACCATATTTTAAACTTATATTTTTTCTTAACCTAAAATTAAGGTTAAGAAAAATATTATGATGTAAATTTATATCAAAATAGAGACTAAAGGATAATGGGTAACTTTCAAGTATTGTTTATCATTTTTATTTACATTTGAGTATAAATTTATATATAAAATAGATATTTAAAAATATATAATAAAAATATATAATAAAAATATATAATAAAATGATAAAATTAAAAAATTTTTTAATAGGATTAACAATATTTATAGGTATATTTATAGCTGTCTTTATAAGTCTATATGTTATAGGTTATTTTAATATATCAGCAAATAAATATACATTTAAATTGCCAAATTTTAAAGCTGAAAACAATTTTTATGAGAGTTATGAGGTTACTAATTACAATAATATTGATAAATCAATTAGTAAAATAGATATAAATGGATTTATAATTAAAGGAGAAAAAACAACTGAATTAAAATTTTTTATATCTGATTCAAATAGAAATATTATCTGGGAATATAAAATACCTTCGGTATATATAGTTAATTCTAAAAATAAGATATCTATTTCCATAGAAAATCCAAAAACAAAAAACGGCGAGAATCTATTTATAAATAGTAAATATAATATCGGATTAGATGTCACAAATAAAATATCATATTTTGAGATGAAAGACATATATATTGATTTAATTTTAAATAAAAATGATGATACTACAACAACAATTAGTCCTATAATAACAACAAAACTTCCAATAACCGAAACACCAACTACAACTATAAAAACAACCGAAACACCAACTACAACTATAAAAACAACCGAAACACCAACTACAACTATAAAAACAATCGAAACAACGACAATAATAACAGAAACACCTTCTACTATAGAAGAACCAACTACAACAATAACAATAATAACAACTACAGAAGTACCTACAACTACAGAAGTACCTACAACTACAGAAGTACCTACAACTACAGAAGTACCAACCACTACAGAAGTACCCATCATTACAGGAATACCTACTACTACAGGAGTACCCATAATTACAGGAATACCTACTACTACAGAAGTACAAACCACTACAGAAGTACCGACCACTACAGAATTACCAACTACTACAGGAGTACCTACAACTACAGGAGTACTTACAACTACAGGAGTACCTACAACAAGAGAAATAGAAACTATAACAGAATCACCAAGTACTACTGAATTATTTCAAGAAATATTTCGTAAAGGTTCTGGAGGTGGATATGGAGATCCTATTCAAAATTCTAATTATAATAATTATAGAGGAGGAGGAGGATCAGGTGGTATTATTATAAATGCGAATGCAAGTATTTTACAAAATAATGGGATAAATATAGTTGACGCAGCTATCACAGAAGATGGAAGAATACAAAATGTTAGTCGTAAAGAATTCGGTCTTATATTCCCAAGATATTTAACTGGTGATATTTTGTATCCAAAAAATTTAACTAATGATAATAATTTTTATCCATTAATAAGAGCAAATCCAGGAAAAAATGGTGTAGGGTTTGGTTCGGGAGGAGGTGGTGGAGCATATTTTTCTATATTTAATGATAGTAATCAAGAAATGTATGGAATGTACGGCGAGGGATCAAAAGGAACATCAGGTTTCGTTTATATAGTTGAAAAAAATATGTTATTTACTAGACCAGGATTACACGCATTGATTATCGAACCATCAGAAAAAAAATTTACTATAATTATGATGGGTGGTGGAGGATCTGGAAATGAATCTGGATATATATATGATTATGGAAACTCTGTGTCAAGATTAGAAACTAATTCAGGAGGTTCAAGTGGTAATATTAAAAAAGTGATTTTTGATGAAACAATTTTGAATGATGACCTTTTTGAAAATTCTCCAGTATATTTAGTAATAAATGTTGGAAATGGTGTTAATTTATCAGACAAAAATGATAATAAATCTTATTCGAGTGTTTATATAAGTTACATTATGGAAGAATTACCATCAAACCAGGGTAGAAATGGTGGGGTATTTGAAAATATATTTACACAACAAACAATTATTCCTAACGAAATTGTTGATAATATCATATTAAATGCAGATGCTTCTTCTGCTGCTGGAGGAAGTAGACCGAATGTTTCTTATGATCACCCCGATTTTCCAAATAAAGCAGGTAATATTATATCAAACACTTTATTAAGTGAATTAAATAGTATTTAACACACTCTTCGTAAAATATGTAATAAAAATTATAGATGAACAGTTTAAATAGAAAATGATAATTTTAAACTTAATTTATTGTTTAAAATTAAAAAAATATCTAAAAATTTGTAATATTAGATTAAAATAATTGATAAGAAAATAATTAGATATATAAAAAAACTATTTATGAATTTTATGATGTAAATTTACATCAAAATAGAGATTAAAATTTATAATCAAATTTAAAATGTAAAAAGAGGACTTTCAATATCATTTATATCATCAATATTATTAATTTTTATTATATCATAAACAGGTCTATTTATAGAATCAAAATTTTTATTAAACCAACATTTTGCTTTTATTTTATTTGTAAAATAATAAACCTTATTTTCTGATCCAGATTTTAAGATAAGAAGACAGTTCGATTTGTCTAACTCATCATCAAGTTCTTGCAATTCTTCAGATAATTCTTCATCAATTTCATCATATTCAGATAATTTTTCATCTTTCTGATTATATTTTTGTTCAGAAATTTTATCAGGATCAACTTTAGTATTCACTTCAAATTTATTAAATAATTTAACAAGAGAATCTTGAATAGTTGGATTCTCTAAAACTTTAAAGAATTCATCTAATTCAATATCAGCAAATGGAGATTTTTTGTCATTTTTAAGTAAATCTATACTTTGATTTAATAATCTATTTTTTTCAGATTCATCTAACATTTTTAAGTCTTTTAGTAGTTCTTTAGATAAAGGACTATCTATATTTTCATAAAGTTTTTCTGTAATATTTAATAATGTATCGTAATTCATTTTATATTTTAATATATCTTTTTTAAATAACAAATAATTTATACCTGATTTATTATATTCATCCTTTAGTCTCCATATTTTTGATTACATGTTTTATAAATGTTGTCATAATTGCATTTTTAATTTCTTATATTTTTAAACTATTTTTTAGTTTAAAAAATCTTATTATAATTTATATTTTTATAGATTGCTGCTTTTCTTTTATTTTTTTAGTTTTATTAACTTCTCTTTTATATGTGCAATTATTACATATTGATACAAATGTGTAACACTGTTGTTCGCAATACCAACATCTTCTAGTTATACTAGTTGTTGTACTAGTAACACCACTAGTCTTCGAAGAGTAAAAATAATCAATAGGCATATGCATTATCTATCTTTTATTATTAGAATTGATTTAAAAAATCAATTTTTAGTTTAATTTTTAAATTAATTATTTTTAATTAATCTAAGATGAAACAGTTTGATAAAATCATTATATTTAAATATAATGATTTTTAAATACAAAATACAGTATTATTAATTTATACCATCAGTTGATAATTAAACGGGCCAGTCAAAACTACATTTCCTCCAGTTCCTGATTTTTCATATCTAGTTATAGTTTGATCAGGTCCAAATGTTAGAATAATATTAATATTAGTAGCATTTGGACCTCTCCATGTAAAATGCACTGTATTTCCATCAATCTTTGATACTACAGCAGAAGTACGGTTAACAGAATATCTATCAGCTCCATGATAACCTATAACATATTGATTAGGGATAGTCCATATTTTAGCTGGTGGAGTAGGTAAATAATTTAAAGATATAAATGTACAATAAGATACTTGTTTAATATCTCCTGTATGTGTTATTCTAGTTACTGATCCATCTGATATATTTGAAAAATATATATTATTATCTGAACCTATGTATGCAAATTTTCCATTTGATAAACTAATATCATAACAAATAGTATTCCGTGGTGACCTTATCCATTGTCCTGTATTACCCCTTGCGTCAAGACAATAATATGTAAATGACCCATTTACAGTTCCTACTACTGTATTAGTATAACCATCAAGACTTACGTTATTTAATGCTCCTGACACTCGTCTCCATGCTCCTGCTAATATTTCTTGTACACTTCCTGCGTAAAATATATTAGCATTAGCATTAACACCATAAGCTTGTCCATTTGAATACGATACACGTGTTAATGAACCAGGAGATTTTCTCCAATTTGGCCTTGAATAGATAAGGTGATTAGCAAACCAAACAGTATTATCACTTGCAATAGCCATAACACCATTACTAAATGCGTCAAAACTTAATTGAACAATTCTTTTACCAGGAGGACTTGTAACATTAAACCAAGAACCCCAATTATTTACATCATATCTTCTATAATAAATTTGACCGCGAGCAGTAACTCCATATAAATAATCATTACTATAACAAGTCCATACAGAATCGGTGCCTATATCTCCCCAATTAGGAGAAGAAGAAATATTAGAATTAGCAAATTGAACACTATTATTCGTTTTAGTTACTACAATACCTGGAGGTTTATATTCATATAAAAATGTGAATCCTTCTGTTATATTAGTATAAGGCATATTATTATAATAAGCACGATTATTATTCATAGTAACAATTTTATTCTCACTAAGTTGACGAGGCGTATTTATAAAATCTTCATAAGAATTATAAATAGACATTTTTATTATATATTTTATTTTTTTTTTCAAAAATTATAAACATTTAATATCTTAGAATAGGAATATACAACTTATTACTGGTTTATTATAAAATACTTGTTTTATATTTCATATAGTTATTATTTGATTATATCTTCAGCTTTCTAAAGACGATATTCATTATTTAGTACTACAGTCCGTATTCCTATATTACTAATTACATTAAGAGAATAATACATAAATTATCCATTAACTATTATTACAACTATATTATTATAACAATAAAAATTTATATTATACAATTAATATTTTTGATTAATATTTTCTATTCATTTTGTATCATAATAAATATTTAAACAAACTTAACCTATAATCTACATTTTGATGTAAATTTATATCATAAATTTTTTCTTAACCTTAATTTTAGGTTAAGAAAAAATGTAATAAAAAATCTGGAGACTGGAGATTATTCTTTATTCTTCCATTCAAGTTTTACATCATCAGTTAAACCATTCCAACTATCTGCTAATGCTTTAGTTATTTGTTTTGATGTGTAAGATGGATTTTCAGTTTTACATCCATCTCTCTTTGCTTGTAAATATTTAATATACCCATTTAGTTTTACTTTTTTATTTTCTCCAACCGGTTTATCAGAACCATCTTCTACTGTTTTTTTAGTTTTAGGTTTTTTGTCGGCTTTTGCTTTCTTTTCTTTAGATTTTTCTTCTTTAGGTTTTTCTTCATCAGTTTCTACAACCTTTTTAGAAGATTTCTTTTTTGTTTTAGTTTCTGCAACTACTTCGCCATTATCTTTAGCTTTTTGAAATTTTGCCTTTTCTTCTTCTGCTAATTTAACAAATTCTTTGTCATCACCATTTTCTTTGGCAATTCTCCATGCTTCTCCTAAAAGTTCTAAAGTTTTTTTAGGTGATATACCATCATTTTCTTCTTTAATTTGAGGTCTTTTTGCATTGCAAAATAGTATATATGCTGATTTAGGTCTAGTTAGACCTTCACTTTTTTTTTCAGTTGTCATTTTTATATTAATGCCTTATCTCTTTAGATCACTCTTTTTTGATATAAATTTAATTTTTTTATGAAAATATTTGTAAAAATATTACCAGAAAAAAAAATTGAATTTATATCGAATCTTATGATGTATGTTGTAGATATATAGAAACATAATGGGAAAAACTAAGGTTAAAAATATTAATGATTCAATCTCGAATTTCGTGAATACATTTTTAGTTGATAATAAGATTTCAGAAGAAGTAGTTCAATCATGGACTAGCGATGAAAATCAAAAAGCACTTGATAAGTTAATTAAAATTTCTAAAAAGAAAGAAGAAAAGAAAGAAGAAAAGAAGATAAACAAACATAAAGACGAACCAAAAAGATCTTCAAGTTCTTATATCTGTTTTTGTAAAGCAAAGAGAAAGGAAGTTAAAGACAAATTTAAAGATCTAAATAATCAAGAAATTATGGTTAAACTCGGCGAACTATGGAAGTCTCTTTTAGAAAATGAAAAAGAAAAATGGGACAAAGAAGCCGAAAAAGATAAGGAAAGATACAAGAAAGATCTAGAAAAATTTTACAAGGAACATCCTGATCAAGTTAAGAAACCAACTATTAAAAGACCTCTTTCTGCTTATGTTATTTACTGTAATAATAAGAGAAACGAGATTAAGGATAAGAATCCTTCATTAGTTCCTACAGAAATTATGTCTTTACTAGGCAAAATGTGGAAAGATCTTTCTGATAAAGAAAAAGACCAATGGAAGCTTCTCGCCGATAAAGATAAGGAGAGATATAATAAAGAAATTTCTGAAGAAGAAAAGGATCTCGAAATTGTTATCCAAGAAGAAACGGAAGTTAAAGTAGAAATCTCTAAGAAACCATCTACAAAGGGTAAGAAAGATAAGAAGAAAAATGAAGAAGTTATTGTAGAAGAGGAAGTTGTTGAAACAAAGGTTGAAGAAAAACCTGCAAAGAAGACAAATTCTAAGAAAGGAAAAAAGTAAACAATTTAGAGTTATTTCTATAAAATATTATATTTATATATAATATTTTCGAATTAAAAAATATATTATCTAATCTTCATTTTGATATAAATTTACGTCATAAAAATTTTCTTAACCTTAATTTTAGGTTAAGAAAAATATAAAATCTGGAGATTATAGGTTATATTATAAAAAATCATAAATCTATAAATGAAGGTATATTATTTGTATCATTAATCAAAAATTTTCTCGTATTAGGATCTGAAATTATTAATGCTGTCATTGAAAATGTTGAATCAGTTGTTCCAATTACTGCTTTATTACATTTTCCAAGCAAATATAATTCAATAGAAGCTACAATAACATTATATTTATCATTACCAAATTTATCATCTGATGTAATTCCACATAAAAATTTAGGAGGTTCATAGAATAAAAGATTATTTTTTAACTTAGCCGACATAATTATATGTATTTTTGGATTATCAGTTGCTAAAAAAATTGCATTATTCTCAGGATCTTTATCAATAAAATATTTACATTGTTCTTCAATATTTTTAATAATATCATCCCAATTATAAACTTCAAAAGCCTTTTCTGTTGAACGTATATGTAGTCCAATCATATTTTTTTTAAATGTTTTATAAATTCTATCAATTTCATATTGGAGTTCGGGTTTAGGTTTAAAATTATTTATAAACAAATCTCGAAGTTCGTTACCTACATAATCCATTGGAATTTCTTGCGGTATTTTAATAGTCTGTTGAAGATTTGTAAAAATACCAGATTTATCATCTTTATCAATTATAACATATACAGCATAATTAATTAAAATATTACCAGATTTTTGAGAATCTATAATATGATCTTTGTTATCCCAATATTTAAATTCATATACACGTGTATTTTCTCCAGTATTTCCATTAATTGTAACATTATCTATATTTTGAAAAATATCATTAAAACTACAATGTTCGCCAAAAAAATTTAATTCTGCTCTACCTGAAGGACCTTGATACATAATATTACATATTCTATTTGTTTTTTTTGCTAAACGGTAACAACTAAGTATATTCAATAAACGATTGCATAAACCATTATATGTAAAAGTTGTTATAATTTCTTTATACATTTTTATATTTATTTCTTGCATTGTTGCTTTAAATTTATTTTTATATTTTTTTAATATTCACTTATTATAAATGGATAATAGTTTAAGTATTGATATTAATTCAAGAAATATTGAAAATATAAGATACCAAATTGATATTAAAAAAGGAAATTATCCTTATTATGGAACTATTCAAAATAGTAAAAATGTTATAACAGATTATGATACATTTCCTTATACAAGATATTTTAGAGGAGAAGCGCATTATGATATACCAATTGTCGCTGAACGCGAAGCTGGTTGGAGACCTAGAAATGAAGATTGTTATAATGCATGTTTTTTTAAGGATGAGAAAGCTAAAAAACATCATGACGTAAATACACCTATACATTATTTTCAACCACCTTGTTCAGTAGTATATCCAAAATATAAAAATGAAAATGATATATCTTTAACAGATGTTAAATTGAATGAGAATTGTGTTATATCATATAGATAAGTAATAAACAATTTTGAATTTTAATTATACTTTGTTAATTAAAATTAATAATTATGTTTTTATAGTATTACCAAGATAACCTAAAAATAAAGATATAATTCCAATAATTATAATTGGAAATAATGAAAAATAAGATGATATATCTGTTATAATACATTGTATTTTTTTAGGTTTCATATTAATACATATAAAAGTACTGAATCCAATTGTTATAAAACCAAATACTAATAAAAACTTATGATTGCAAATTATTTGATTCCCTGTTATATAAAAAATTAATAGAGTTATGTATATATATAAAAGATATCTTATATATCTATAATAAAATATTCGATTTTCTGTGCATACGTCATCATCTATAGGTTGTTGCCAAATATAATATAATAATAAACAAATACAGAATAATAAATTAAAAATGCATACCGAAAAATTCATTTTATTATATATAATATTTAAATTATTCTAGTAATTTTTTACTATAATTTTCAAAATCTGAAGACTAGAGGTTAAATTTATTTTTCAAACCAACATTTCCAACATGTACTTAAATATTTTTCTTCTGCACCTAATTCAATATAGTCTCCGCCGTGTCTAATAACTTTTCCATTTGAATGTTTCATATTTATAACTGATTTTTTATTACAATAAACACAAACTGTTTTTACTTCTTCAATACTATCTGATAATTCCATTAAACGTTTAGCACCTGGAAATAGTTTTGTTTTATAATCAGTTCTAAGACCATAGCATATTACAGGAACTTTTAATGTTATTTCGCGTAATTGTTCTACATGTTCTTCAGTAAGAAATTGAGCTTCGTCTACTAATATTATAGAAAATTTAGAATAATCAATATCATTTTTAAGTAGATTATCAAATGAATTTAATAAAATATCAGCTTTTAATTGAAGACCTGTACGAGATTTTATTATTTCTTCGCCAAATCTATTATCAATACTTGGTTTTATTAAAAGTACATTTTTCTTTTGAGTTATATAATTATGAGCAACCATTAATAAGTTTGCAGTTTTACTACTGTTCATAGTACCATAGCGGAAATATAATTTAAAAGACATTTTTATATTTAATTTTGTATCATATAATGTAATTCAATTTTATATTTAAATTTAAACAGATAAAATTGATTTTTTATGATTATTTTCTATTTTAATTAAAGAATGCGGTTATTACTAATATTATATTTTATATTATCTGTGTATAGTATATCTGCTGATGATTATATACCTTATGATGATACATCAGTCTTTATTACATATAAAGATGGAAAACGAATAGATACACCAGTTTCAGATATTGAAAAAATATTTAAAAATTTAAGATAAACTTATATTATTTCTAACTTTTAAAGTTAGAAATAACCTGTTATAATTATTATACAATTTGGATTAATTTTTCATATGTCAAAATTCCATTTTCATGTAAATCTTGTATTTCTGATATCTTTTTCATATATACAATATAATCATTTTTCATTCTTGTATATACATCAAATATCTTTGATATTTTTTCAGAATAAACATTAACATCTTTTTTATCATTCATAACATATTCTTTCATATTTTTTAATATTTTATTATACTTTAATTCGACTTCATTTGGTGGTTTTTCTCTTTCGAACTGTCTTAATGCTAGTATTATTTTTTCATTATAAAACTCTTCATACAAGGAACTTAATCTAAGTTCCTCTTTGATTTTTATATCGGAATTATGACCACCATGATCTGCTAATTGTCCTGTATAATAATCAAACATTGTATGGCAATTTGCACATTTCATATTTCTACATCCCATTGATTTTTCTATGGCTATATTACAATTTGGACATTTACCTATATTTTTAATATATTTTACACTGTTTAAATCACTTTCTTTACAAATATGAGACGAGTCTTTTTTAATTCTTTCACAGTCTTTGCAAAATCCAGTTTCGCATTTCAAACATTTGAATTCATTATCTAATTTACCGTTACAATAAGATAACATACAAAAACGACCACTATTATTGATAATATTATTAACAATTTCAGTATTTGTTTTATTTATTTTTTTAAGACGATCTTTCATACATATATCTATAATCTTTGCTATTGCATTTGGAAATGTTTTAACTGTTTTAACTCTATCATCTCTTATTTTAATAAGAATTTCATCTTTAACAATATCATTTTTAATTTGTTCTTCTTCTGTATTTAAAAAATAATTTAAACAGAGTTTTTTGTATATATTTTGATATTTATCAGATATATCTTGAATCTGTGATATTATATATTTATTATTACATTTTGTATTTACACATTTAGGAAGTGTATCTGAAGATAGAATGTATTGTTCCATACATTCATAACAAATAATAGCATCACATTTTGAATCATAACATTTTATACTTTTATTCGTTAAAGAATTAAAACAAATAACGCAATTAGACATATTTATCATTATTTAATGTATAAATATAATTAAAAATTCAATTTTATAGTAAATTTTAAACTTCTTAAAAAATTGAATTTAAATAAGTAAAATAAGTTAATTATAAATGTCTAACAAATTCAAATTAATTAAATTATATAATCATTATATTTACGAAAGAAGCTCTGATTTAATTCGTTCAAAACCAATATCTGAATGGGATTACTATGATTTATCCAAGATATTTGAATATTACACATGCATTCATTTATCAGAACAAACTGGAAAACCATTCTATGAATATGATGACATAAATCCTTCTTTTAAGGAAGATAATCGAATGTCAAAACAAGATACTGGTATTGATGCATCCGATTTAGATAAGTCTATAGTTCAGTGTAAATTAAGAACAAATAATTTATCATTGAAAGAATGTTGTACTTTCTTTGCTTCTCAAATAATTATGTGCAAAGAAACAAAAAAACCTATAATTAGATGGGAAAATATGATATTATCTCGTAATTCAGAAAGTAAGCTTTCAGAACATTTACAATTTTCAAAGGATGAAGAAAGATTTGAAGATATAACTTTTGAAACAAAAGAAGTATTAAATTATTGTCAATATTTACTTAATAACCCACCTATATATAATTCAGATGAAGATAATTTTGTAGAATTAAGAGACTACCAAAATGAAGCTATTGATATTATTCAAAAAAATAATAATAGTATTATATGTATTCCAACAGGTTGTGGAAAAAATGTAATTATAATTCATTCAATGTTAGAGAAAAAGAAATATTTAATACTTGTTCCTCGTATTATTTTAATGGAACAAATAAAGGAAGAAATAATTCGTTTTAGGCCTAATTTAAAGAACAAAATTCAATGCATTGGCGATTCTTCTAAAACTGAAGTTATTAAGAAAGATATAGTTATTTGCGTATATAATAGTATTGGATTAATTAATATACCTTTTACTGATTTTGAAAAAATATATATAGACGAGGCACATCATATTAACTTACCTCAAATTTATTATGATGTTGAAGATAATATTGATGATAACGAAGATGGTAATGAAGATAGTGAAGATAGTTATGATAGCGACAATAAAGATTATAATAAAGAATCATATATTGGCAAAATTGTGAAATTAAAAGAGTATAAAAACAATGTTTATTTATCGGCAACCATTGATGGTATAGATGGGTTTGTCATGTATAAGAAAGAAATTAGAGAAATGATTGAATTAGGATATATTTCTGATTATCAAATACATATTCCAATATTCAACAATGATCCAGATGATAAAGCTATATGTAATCATTTAATTAAAAATTATCGTAACATAATACTTTATTGTTCATCTCAAAATGAAGGAAAAAGAATCAATGAATTAATGAATAAATTAATGAAAGGTTGTTCAGAATATATTGATTGTAATACTAATAAGAAAAAAAGAAATGAAATTATTAGAAAATATAAAGAAGGTAATTTTCCATTCCTGGTGAATGTTCGTATCCTTATAGAAGGATTTGATGCACCAATTACAAAAGGAGTTTGCTTTATGCATTTGCCAAGTAATAAAACAACACTTATTCAAATTATTGGAAGATCATTGAGAAAACATTCCGATAAAACGTTTGCTAATATAATCTTACCTTTCAGCAATGATAAAGATGAAAATAGTATTAATCAGTTTCTAAAGATTATGAGTCTTAATGATAGAAGAATTAAGAAGTCGTTTGTTAGAAAAACTATTGGGGGATATATTTCAATTGAGAAGAATAATGAAAGTGAAGAAAGTCAAATAGTTGAAAATGAATTAGAACTAAAGTATAATCTTATTTTTGATAATATGGGTGAATGTTTAAATGGAACGGAAGTTTGGGAATTTAAATTAGAAAAAGTCAAGAAATATATGGATGAGAATGATAAAAGACCATCTTCGAAAAATATTGATAAAGAAATTAAAAAATTAGGCAAATGGATTGAGCATCAGAATACAAAATACAAAAATAAGTCATTTATAATGAAAAACGAAGAAATCTATAACAAATGGACAGAGTTTATTAACGATCCTAAATATTCAAAATATTTCTTATCAAATGAAGAAAAATCGATTTTTAAATTAGAAGATGTCAAGAAATACATTGATGATAATAATAAACGGCCATCTCAAGGAGATGATAATAAAGAAATAATCCGAATGGCTCGCTGGGTTCAGGTTTGTGAAAAAAAATGCAAAAATAAATCATTTATAATTAAAAATGAAGGATTCTATACAAAATGGATAAAGTTTATAAATGACCCTAAATATTCTAAATATTTTCTAACAAGAGAAGAAGATTGGATATTAAAATTAGAAGAAACTAAGAGATACATTGATAATAATAACAAACGTCCATCTCAAGTAGATTTTGATGAACAGATAAAAACATTAGGTCATTGGACTAGCAATCAATTGAAAATTTATAAAAAAAAGTCAGAAATAATGAAAAACGAAGAAATCTATAACAAATGGATAGAGTTTATTAATGACTCTAAATATTCAATATATTTTTTATCAAATGAAGAAGTTTGGAATATGAAATTAGAAGAAGTCAAGAAATATATTGATGATAATAATAAAAAACCATCTTCTGGTAAAGACTCTAATGATAAAATAAAACAATTAGGTAATTGGATTGGTCATCAATTAACAAATTACAAAAATAAATCACAAATAATGACTAATGAAGAAATCTATAAAAAATGGACAGAGTTTATTAATGATCCTAAATATTCAAAACATTTCTTAACCGAAGAAGATAATTGGATTTTTAAATTAGAAGAAGTCAAGAAATACATTGATAATAATAACAAACGTCCATCTGGAACAAACAAGAATGAAGAAATACAAAAATTAGGTAGCTGGATTTACTGTCAAACAGAAAAATACAAAAAAAAAGTAGAAATAATGACTAATGAAGAAATCTATAAAAATTGGACAGAGTTTATTAACGATCCTAAATATTCAAAACATTTCTTATCAAACGAAGAAAAATGGAATATGAAATTAGAAAAAGTTAAGGAATACATTGATGATAATAATAAACGCCCATCTGGAAAAAACAAGAATGACGAAATACAAAAATTAAGTAGTTGGATTAGTGATCAATTAATAAATTACAAACAAAAGTCAAGGAAAAGAATAATGTCTAATGAAGAAATCCGAAAAAAATGGACAGACTTTATTAATGACCCCAAATATTCAAAATACTTTTAAAACTAACATACTGTTTACGAAGAAGATAAAAGTTTTGACAAAGGAACGAGGATTTTAATTTTTTGATTATTTTTTTATCTAATATTATAACTATTTTTGAGTTTTTCTAATTTAAATTAAAACAAACTTCAACTTTTAGTATCTAAAAATGATGTAAATTTACATCATAAACATTTCTTAACCTGTATTTTAGGTTAAGAAAAAATATAATTAAAATATAGAGACTAAATGTTAAATTTCATTTTAACTAAGAAGATATATATTCTACGATTTCAGAATATTCTGCATCTTGAGGATATTCTGTATCCTCTGTATCTTCAGGATATTCTGTATCTTCAGGATGTTCAATAACATTTAAATAATTGTTATCTTCAAAACTATAACTATAATTATAATTATCTAATGAATAAATATTTTCAAATAATGTATCATTAATAAGTTCTGGTAATTCATCATCTTCTATCTGGTTATCTTCTATCTGGTTATCTTCTGGGTAATCATATTGTAAGTAATAATTTTCGATATCGTGTTCAAACATTTATATTTTGAATTACATATGAATTACATATGAATTACATATGAATTACATATGAATTACATATGAATTACATATGAATTACATATGAATTACATATGAATTACATATGAATTACATATGAATTACATATGAATTACATAAATTAATATTTAGCATCTAAAAATGTTTGTAAATTTTTTCTTAACCTTAATTTTAGGTTAAGAAAAATAAGCTCAAATTATGGAGACTAAAAGTTAAGCACTATATGTGTTTTTAAAATTAGTAATATATTCATCACTATTAATTAATCGTAGAATATCTTCTGTTTTTATTTTTTTAATAGCAGAATATTGTCGCCCATATAATAATTCATTTTCAACTTTTAATTTATCATGATGTTTCTCAAATAATGCTTTTTCTATACCTGTATTTGATGTGAAATAATATATAAAAACTTCTTTTGCTAATTGACCAAATCTATTTACTCTTGCAATACTTTGTTTTGTTTTACCCGAATTCCACCAATAATCAGCTATTAATACAGTATTTGCACATTGTAAATTCAAACCATCTGATCCAAGATTATATGTTAGGAGTAACACACCGTTTTTAGTTTTTGCAAAATCTTCAAGAACTTTGCCTCTTTTTTTAGGTGTATATTTTGGAATTATTTCTAAAACTTCACGATCTTTTATATAATTTTTAAGAACATTTATAGTTGTTCTAAAAGATGAAAAAATAACGATTCTATCTGATATATGTTTATCTACAACTTTAAGCATTTCTTTCATTCTTGATGAAACAACAGATTTTTCATCATTCAACCAATCATATAAATTACGTGCATTTAATTCTTCATATAATATCTTTGTTAATTCTGATTTATTTTCGTAATCTATTGTATCTAAATATATACTACTTATAGCAACTAAAGGACAAACAAGGAATGTTCTTGTAATTGTGATCATAACAAGTATATAACTTGAAAACTTCCTAAATTGTGCTGTATTTCTTAACAATTTATATTTTTTAACTTCTTGTTGTATTTTGTTTAAAACAGTTTTTAATAAGAGATATATTTCACCTTCTTGTTTAGATAATTTATGTGAAATAATAGTTTTATTAACAATAGTATCTTCATTATCTATCATTTCATTTTCTTTTCTATATACAAGTGTTTCCATAAGTCCATAAAATTTTGAAGTTTTTATTAGCCTTTCCATTTCTGGTATATTTCTTGGATATTTATGATAATTAATCATTAAAAAATATCCAAGTATTCTTTCAGGTTTTGGTTCATCAAAGAGAGTTCCAGATAAAACCCATCTATTAGTAGCACAAATAGAACAAATAGCTTTTGATCTTGTTGTTGATATTCCAAAATAATTATGACCTTCATCTACTATCACACAAGTCCATCTTTTTGAATAAAATAAATTACCGCTTTCTAATTGTGATTCAAATTTTAAAAAAGGTTCTTTTGGTTCTATATATAAATTATAATTAACAGGAATACCTCTTGCATTTGGCATTTGATCAATCCACACAAATTTTTCTTCTATATTATTATTTTTATAAAATGATGATATAGTTTCAGGTGTTGTAATTATTATTTTATAATCTTCAAACTTACAAGCTTTATTCTTATTAGAATTTGTATAAACTTTATAACTTAAAGAATCACCATAGAATTTATGTATTTCTGATTCCCAAGTGCTTATTAAATTTTTCGCGACTATGATCAAAATTTCTCCATTAGTATATTCAGCCTGTTCTAATGCTAAATTTAAAGATATAATTGTTTTACCACAACCCATTGGGAGAGATAATCCACCACTACCTTTAGAAATACATTCATCAATAATTGCTTTTTGAAATGGATGTAACTTTATAATTGCATCTTTCTTCTCCATGGTTATATTTATGTTTAATCATTCTAAATATATTTCAATTTTTATTTATTTTATACCTTTTAAATATATCTACTATTATACCTAAAATTATATATAAATATTTATATACAAATTATTTACTATTCTGAAATCTATGTTTCTAAAGATTTCAACAATTAGTCTGTAAATTTACGTCATAAAAATTTTCTTAACCTTAATTTTAGGTTAAGAAAAAATATAATCAAAAATCTGGAGGTCAATATATAATTCTTAAATAACATGATAATTTTTGTTATTTATTATATAATATTATCTAAATTTAATAAATTGTAAAGACTGTAATCATATATAGTATTTTAACTAGTTATGTAAAATATGATAAATTAACTTTTAATTATTCGATTACAGTCTTTACAATATATACAATTATATTTAGAACTAAATGTCCAACATTCTGTACCTTCATTTCCACATTCACAAATAAAGTCTTTCTCTGGTTGAATTGGTTCTGCTTTAAAACATTGAAGACATGCAAAATAAACATATCCACTTGATGTTTTTAATAATATTAAACTATGTTCACATCTCATTTTTGTGATAATTTTAATTTTAATATATATAATAAAATCAATTTTTATTTACTTAGATAGTTATCTAAAATTAAAAATGAATTTTAATTTAAAAAATATGTTTAAAATTTAAAATGGATAAGAAAACATCTAAAACTCGTAAAAGTTCTAAATATGTTTTTACTTTAAAAGGTATAAATACTGATAAAATTGATCAAAAATATGGTATAACAATTGTATCAAATATTTCGCAAAATATAGACCAACCAATGAATACGACTACAATTACAGAATTGACAGAACTTAATAAAGATAGTTCAATTGATATAATATCTTTTTTAGATGAATCTAAACGATTATTTCAGTGTAATGTATCAATGGTTGATTTTTATAATAAAAATTGTATTGAAATTCTAAAAGGATATAATTGTTATTGGTGTAGACATAAATTTTCATCAAATCCTATTGGTTGTCCTATAAATTATATTTCAAATAAAGTAATTAAAAATTATCATTCTGAAGTAAGTAAAGATGATTATACAATAAAAGAAAATATAACTAAATATAAAACTAAAAAACTTAATGATATTGATTTATTTATGACAAAAGATAAATCAAATATAACAATAAATAAAGATAATTATTTTGTTACAGATGGTTTGTTTTGTTCTTTCAATTGTTGCAAAGCATTTATAAAAGATAATAAACATAATAATATGTATGATCAATCTGATAGTCTTCTTATAAAATTATATAAAGATATGTATTCAAATTTATCAGACATAAATAAAGTTATTAAAATAAATCCTGCTCCAAGTTGGAGATTATTAAAAGAATATGGAGGTAGTTTAACAATTGACCAATTTAGAGAAAATTTTAATAAATGTACATACGATTTTTATGGTACAATTAATATTCAATCATTATTTAAACCAATCGGTATGTTGTATGAAGAAAAAATTAATTTCTAATATTGTATTGTTATAAAATTATATAATTACATTTTTAAACACAAAATAGTTTAAAAATCATTTAATATCCTTTTACTGTACGTGGTTGATGAATTTGGTATACTTTAGGTTTATTATATTGATAAACTTTATTACATCTAGAATTATAATATTTAGGTTTATTATATCTTATTTTTCTAGTATTAATTATTGGAATATCATTAATAATATCATTAAGAATATCATTATTAATTATTGTTTCTTGTTCGTTTGTAGATATATTATTAATTATTTGTTCATTCTGTATTGCTAATGTATTATCAATTACGGATTCAATCTGTATTTCTGATATATTATTTAAAACTTCTTTTGTGTCTATATTATTTTCAACATTATAAATATATTCTATTTCTATAAAATCATCATTTTCAGTTACTTTAACTGGAAGTCTTTGTTCTGTTATTATTTTATTTGAAGTAAAACAATTTAACAGATAGTTGATCATTTATTTACACAAAGTTTTTTTATTTTAAAATAATTATTTTGTATACATATTTATATATTATATTATCTTTTTTAATTTTTAAACTTTATTTAAGTTTTAAAATGAATTATCATTTAGTCTCTATAATGTTGTAAATTTATATCAAAATGAAGACTAAAGATTAAAGTTATATATAATATAACTTTTATAAGTAGCAAAAATATTACAACATTATAATTTATAATAATTAATATTTATCTAGTATGTCAATATATTTATCAATAATTTTTTCATCTATATCTAAATTTAAGGGTAAACAAATAATATTATCAAATAACTCGCGTGAGTTTTGGTGTTTTTCATATTCTAGTGGATAATAGTATTTTTTAGCTTCAATTTTATTAGCTAAAAACATATCAATACTAACTTTTTTATCAAAAATTACTGGGATTGTTGATAATAATGATTTACTATTATCAGAAAAATTACTATATAATTTATATTTTTTATATTGTATTTTATCTTCAAAATATGTAATAATTTTTGTATAATGTTTAAAAATATTATGGGTATTTTTCAAATATTCTGTTATGTATATACAGGCTATTTCTGACATTTTATAATTATTAGCATATATATTATATTCATATTTATTAGTGTCAGTATATCCAAAACATATTGATTTTTTCATACTATTTAAATATTCTTTATTAAATATGATAAATCCTCCTTCTCCAAAACCTATTGGTTTAGTATGATGTAACGAAACCATTGAAGCATGTCCATAATTAATATGATTTTTATTTTTATAAAATGTCATAGAAGATGCTGCATTATCAAAAACTAATATTTTATTATTATCATGGCAGAACTTTTCATATAATTCAATATTTACTGAAGTACCAAAACAATTAGTTATTACTAAACCATCATACTCATTTTTATAAAGTTCTAATAATTTTATATCAGGTCCCATATTTTCATCTATATCAAAAATCAAAGAACCATTTAAATTTCCTTGAATTGACGTTGGGAATGTAAAAGATTGTACAGCCCATCTCAACTTTTTTTCAAAATAAATATTAAATCCTCCTATTATAGCATTTATTCCCATAGCACCATTACATGTTAATAATATTTCTTTATTTTCATCAATATAAAAAATATTTTTTAAGTCTTTTTGCAATTCTAAAACATTTTTACCATTATTTGTAAAATGTTTAGTATTAATGCAATCTATAATTTTATTATTAATAATATCCATATCGACTTTCTTCTTTCCAACCCAATTTATCATTTATATTATCTAATATATAATTTAATTATAATAATCTTCAACATAATGTAAATTATCTTTTTTTATATCATTAATCATGTTAAAAATAGTTTTATCTCCATATTTTATAATATTATCTTGTTCTTTAGAAACCATATTGTTTGTATTTATAGCATATTCTATTTCTTCTTTTCCATATGCAATACCATATAAAGAATCTTTTTTATTTTCTATTAAATATTGTCCACAGTATAAAGACTTTGCCCAATCTTTTTTTGTCGTATTTTCAATTTTGATAACAATTGGTATACATCCGCATAAAGAAGCTATAACCATATTAAAAGTATAAGGATCGTAACAATAATAATATCTATGTTTATTAAAAACATCAATAGTATCTTTTAAAGATAAATTTTTAATTTCATATGAATCATTTGGATGTATAAATTTTAGATTATTATGAAATTTATGTGCTTTTCTAATTTCATAACAATCTTTTGTCCTTTCATTATTGTTAATTTTTTTTATAGATTTATCAAACTCAAAACAGAATAAATATTTTGAAACAGTTATTTTTGGATTAAAAGTACCAAAAAAATATATTATATCTTTTTTATTCCATGTTTTATATATATTTTTATCACAATGTTTACCAAGATCACATAATATCCATCTAATTATTTTTTTAGCATTTAAAGGATTTCCACTTATTATTTCAGGATATATAACTATACAATTTTCTGTATCATTTTTATTAGTATAATATTGCTTATAAGTATTATTTACACTATTTATTGGTGTATCATTCATATTAATTATTTTACATTCATAACCACTAGATAATATTTTTTTACATAAAACATGTAGTACCATAACACCTCCACTATCATCATTAAATTGTGGTGTATATATTCTAAATTTTGGTGTAGATATTCTAAATTTTGATTTATTATTAAATGCTAATAAAATAATCCCGGATATGGATAAAACAATTATAATTATCAATATAATATTTCTAATTATTACATAAGACATTTATGTTATGAAATATTTTTATATTTTTTTAATAGGATTTCCAACATATGTTCCACTATCTAAAATTGATTTTAATACGGTTGAATTAGCTCCTATTATAACATTTGACGTAATAAAACATTTTGGAATTATATTTGTACCAGTTCCTACTAAACATAAATCATTAATAGATACACCGCCAGACAAACTAGATGATGGACAAATATGATTATAATTTCCAATTTTTGAATCATGCATAATTCTACAACCATCATTAAAAATATTAAAATTACCTATTTGGGTATCTGGTCCTATATGTGTAAATACACCTATATAATTACCATAACCATGATAATTTAAACTTGGACTTATAAATGATCTACTAGAAATACAATTAATAAATTTTTTTAAATCAAACATTGATACTATTTTCTTTCTAATTTCATTGTCTCCTATACAACAAAATATATAAGTATTATCTTCAGAAATATAACTATGACATGAACTAATTTTACCTAAAATTTTAGTATGTCTGTAAAAATTATTTTCAGGGTTTTCATAATTATCATCAAATATTCCTAGAATATCGTAATTGTTTTCTAAAAATATATCAATACATTGTTTAGAATGACCCCCTGCTCCTAATATATATACAAAAACTTTATTTACCATGTTTTTATTTAAACTAATATTATTTAAGAAATAATTAAATAAATATAAATGAATATTACAAAAAGATTTTGGAAATATTGTAATGCAGGAGAAGATATTTGGAAATTAATTACATCTAATGATAAAACTTCAGTTTTTAAACATAAAGATAAAGATTTTTGTTATAGAATAGAAAGTATAATTGACAATACACCGGCTACTGTAATGTCTGAAATTTATAACATTAAAAATAGACCAAAATGGGATCACGATTTAGAGAAAAGTTATGTAATTGAACAAGTATCTCCTTATAATAGAATTTATTATATACAAACAAAATCTGTATTAATTTGTAGTGCTAGAGATTTTGTTACTAAAAATATAATTGAAAAAATAGAAAATGGTTATCTAATAGCTACAGTTGGAACAGAACATCCTAAAGAACCAAAAAGAGAAGGTATATTAAGAGGTGATGTAAAAATTGGAGGACAAGTAATATATAAAAATCCACTTAATCCACATCAATCATGTATAATTGAAATAGTTGATGTTGATATTAAAGGATTAATACCGTCTTTTGTATTAACACTTGTAACAGGAACAAGATTTTTTGAAATGATGGAATCATTAAATAACTGGGTAAAAGACTTACCGCAACTTGAAAATTGGCATGTATAAATATTTTATAAATTTTAAATTGTATAGTAATTTAAAATTATTCAACATGTTATTTTTGCCAGTTCTTTACTGAATTCCTGGCTTGTTTTCATTTCTGATATCTGTATTCCTAGACTCTTTGCTTTTCCGTGAAGTTTCTTATGTATCTCATCATTATTTATATCACCATTAAGTTCAAAATATTTTACCATAAAATCTATTTGTTCTAAAAGAGCCGGTTGAATCATATTAATCAATTTTAATGCATTTGGATCTTTAACCATATTTCCTTTATCATCTCTATATTTAAACATTTGTCTAGAAACATCATAACAGGCATATATAATACTACCATCTTCTAAAGTTAATATATGATTTTTTATAAAATTAGCCACATCTTTCATACCATTATTTAGATATTTATCAGTAAATTTAGAAGATATCTTATGATTAATCTCTTGTTGAGAAAGAAATAACTTAAGCTCGATATTATTTGAAATAATATTAGAATTCGTAGTGTTAGTAGTAGGTTTATCAATAGCTTTAGAAAATAATCTTTCAAGTTTGTTTTGAAGTTCTTGAATTTGTTCTTTATAATCATATTTTTGAGATTCTAGTTGTTGTCTATATACATCTTCTTGTTTATCTAAACGTTTTTCATACTCTATTTTTTGTTTTTCTAAACAGATTTGATACTCTATTTTTTGTTTTTCAATTTCTTGTTTGTATTCTTCTGATTGTTTTTCAATTTCTTGTTTGTATTCTTCTGATTGTTTTTCAATTTCTTGTTTGTATTCTTCTGATTGTTTTTCAATTAATTTATATTTTGTTTCTAATAATTGAAGCTTCTTTTCATATTCTTCTTTAAATTCTGTAATTCTTTTTTCATGACAAGTACTATAATGTGATATTAGATTTTGTTTGTTAGTATAATTTTTATCACAATAGTCACATTTAAATATTTTGTTTTTATCTACCTCTTTATCTACCTCTTTATTTTGTTGTTTTTTCAAACAATATCTTGCACTCTTTTTATGTAGATTTAATGAACTTACAGTTTTAAAGTTCGCATTACAATATTCACAAATTAACATATATATAAACAAGAAAACAATCTTATAAATAAGATTTATTAAATTTTAATAAGATTTAATAAATTTTAATAAGATTTAATAAAATTTATTAAATCTTATTAAAATTTAATAAAATTTATAAAATCAAAAGTATCTCCGCCAAAAACTTTTTCGATGCTTTTGAATGATTAATAAGTAAACTGAAAATCATATCTTAATATTTTTTCTGCATTTCTAAAAATTATTTTTTATTTTTAAAAACTTTTTAAAATGATTCAACACACACACAAAAAGTTGTGTGTGTGATATATATTTTGAAAAAATTATTTTTTATTATTTGTATCAAAATCATTTGTATTTTAAAACTTTTTCATTTTTACGATGGTGTAAAAACTAAATTTTTAATACGTATTAATACGTATTATGTTGTATTAAAAATATAAAATTTAATATTAAAAATTAATTTAAAAGCAAAAAAATAGTAATTAAAAATGACAGTAGAAAAAGAAAAAATCAAAGGTGTAAGTGTAGGCATTGATTTGGGCTATATAATATTAACCCAAGTAATATAAAATATATTGCTAGTCTTTAAGGATTTACACACCTTATGTCCCTATCTTTTAATATATATTGTATAATTTTAATATTATAACAAAAATCAAGAAGGGTCATAGAGAAACTATTTGTTTCTCTAAAGGCAACACATTCAAATTGCGGGAATATCTTGTTAATGTCTTTAATACTAAATAAATTTAGAAATAAATTTATGGTTTTAATTAATTGTTAAAATAGTAAAAAATTAAAGAATAGAGATGATCCGCATCCAATATAGAAATCTTTCTCAAAAGAATCTATACGGTTCAACGACTAAATGAATGTGGGATTTAATTATTAAATCTTAAGATATAGTCTACTCCCACTTTAGAAAGTGATAAGTAATGATTCTATAAATAAATTTATAGATGAACTTGGTATAAAGGACAACTTACTCTTGCGTAGCAGTTTGGCAGAATGATCGCGTTGAAGTTATTGCAAATGATCAAGGTCAACGTACCACACCTAGTTATGTTGCTTTTACTAATAGTGAAAGACTTATTGGAGATGCGGCTAAAAATCAAGTTGCAATGAATCCTGAAAATACAGTATTTGATGCAAAGCGTATGATTGGACGTAAATATAATGAAATTAAAAATGAATTAAGACATTGGCCTTTTACAGTTGTATCAGGTACACAAGGAAAACCATTAATTCAAGCTAACTACATGGATGAAGAGAAGAAATTTACACCAGAAGAAATTTCATCAATGATTCTCGTTAAAATGAAGGATATTGCTGAAAAATATTTGGGTGAAAAAGTTGAAAATGCAGTAATTACAGTACCTGCTTATTTTAATAATGAACAACGTGAAGCAACAAAAGATGCTGGAACAATTGCAGGTTTAAATGTTCTTAGAATTATTAATGAACCAACATCTGCAATTTTAGCATATGGACTCGAAAAGAAGGGTGGAGGAGAAAAAAATATTTTAGTATATGATTTAGGCGGAGGAACCTTCGATGTTAGCTTGATAAGTATGGAAGACGGTGTTTTTGATGTAAAAGCAACAGGGGGTGACACAAGATTGGGTTAAAAATGAAAGAATGAAAGAATAAAAGAATGTATTGATTGTAAAGAAATTAAAGATGATCAATTTTTTGAAACAAATAGAAATCAGTGTAAAAAATGTAGAAGATATAAAGTAAAATTAGCAAGAGAAAAAAGAGCGCAAAAAATCCTAAATGAAAATACCATAATAGAAGCAAAAATATGTAAAGGATGTGATAAAAAATTATCTATAGATAATTTTAATAAAAGAAAAGCTTCTAAAGATGGTTATAATAATAAATGTAAAAGTTGTAATAAGAAAGAAACTGATATACGTGTAGAAAAACGCAAAATTAAATGGAAAAAAGATGGTAAAAAAATAAATAGAAGAATTCGAGATTCTCTGAACCATCGTATATCAGATTCATTAAAATCAGGAAAAACTTATAAAAACAATACAACATTTAATTATATAGGATGTACAGTGTACTTTTTAAAAAAGTGGTTAACATTTTTATTTACAGAGAATATGAGCTGGGATAATTATGGCAAATGGCATATAGATCATGTAAAACCTTGCAATTCTTTTAATCTTGCAGAAGAATCTGAACAAAAAATTTGTTTTAACTGGAAAAATCTTCAACCATTATGGGCTAAAGATAATCTAGAAAAAGGAGGAAAAATTGATCATAATTTAATTGAAAAACATTTACAAAAGATAAATGAATTCTCGGCTCAATTAAAAGAAAGTGAATTGCGGGAACTGTCTGAAGTTTTAGATACTAACTTATCATAGTGATATAGATAAGGGCTATGTTAATTACATAGGTATAGTAAAAATTCTAAAAATTGATAAATCCGCAGCAAAGCATCTTTGAAAGAAGATGAATGTTCAGAGACTAGAGTTAGTATTCTACGATAATAGTTGTTAATTCAATTATTGTTATGAAAAATACTCCACGAGTGCTTTCCAAATTTTATATTTGTTTAAAATTTGAAGATATAGTCCGAACTTACACGAGAGTGTAAGAAGTTAAGATAAAGAGCTTAACGATAACATATTGGGAGAAGATTTTGATAACCGTATGGTTGATCACTTTTTAGAAGAATTTAAGAAAAAATACAAGAAAGATCCTTCTGAAAATAAACGTGCTATTAGAAGACTTAGAACAGCTTGTGAGAGAGCTAAAAGACAATTATCATCATCAACACAAGCATATATCGAAATTGATGGATTTTTTGATGGTATTGATTTTAATAGCTCAATTTCGCGTGCTGCATTTGAGAATATTAATGCAGATTTATTCAGAAAAACTATGGATCCTGTTGAAAAGGTTTTGAGAGATGCAAAGATGTCTAAAACACAAATTGACGAAATTGTTTTAGTTGGTGGTTCAACTCGCATTCCAAAAATTCAAAGTTTATTAAGTGACTTTTTTAATGGAAAACATCTAAACAAAGAATGTAATCCTGATGAAGTTGTTGCTCAAGGTGCTGCAATTCAAGCTGCTGTCTTAACTGGAAATAAAAGTTCTAAACTTGAAGATTTACTTTTGTTAGATGTTTGTCCATTAAGTCTTGGTATTGAAACTGCTGGAGAAGTTATGACAGTATTAATTCCAAGAAATACAACAATTCCAACTAAGAAGACACAAACTTTCTCAACATATAGTGATAATCAACCAGGTGTTGAGGTCAAAGTATATGAAGGAGAAAGAGCAATGGCTAGAGATTGTAATTTACTTGGATCTTTTAAACTGGATGGTATCCCACCACAACCTAGGGGAGTTCCCGTCATAGAAATTACATACGATGTCGATGCAAATGGTATACTAAATGTATCTGCAGTTGAAAAATCTACAGGAAAATCTCAAAAGATTACTATCACTAATGATAAGAATAGAATGTCAGCGGATGATATTGAGAAACTTGTGAAAGAAGCAGAAAAATTTAAAGAACAAGATGAGGCTATTCGCAAGAAGATCGAAGCTAAAAATAAACTTGAAAACTATGTTTATAGTCTAAAATCTTCAATGATAGATGAGAAAGTAAGTTCAGCTCTATCACAAGAAGACAAAGATGTTGTAAATAAGGAGGTAGAATCAGCTTTAGAATGGTTAAATCAACATCCTAATTCAGAAGTAGAAGATTATGAAACTAAACAAAAAGACGTTGAAAGCAAGGCAATGCCTATTATGTCAAAACTAGGAGGACAAGGTTCAAGTCCAGGTGGTACACCAGAAGGAGGTATGCCTGACTTTTCTAGTATGAATACAGGAGAAGGTGGTCCAAATATTGAAGAGATGATGAGAAATATGCAAGGAAAAGGAGGATTCCCAGGTGCTCAATCAGGATCACAAAAATCTACACCACCTGCTCAACCAGAATCTAATATCAAGATTGAAGAAGTAGATTGATTTATTTAAATTATTTTTAAAACTAATTTATAGTTTTAAAATTTTTTATTATTACTCAAATTGATTTATAACATACAAATCTTTTTCTGCATTTGATGTCTCTGATATAACAGATATTGATTTTTCTGAACATTTACGAAGTAAATAAATTAAAGATGTATTGTCTTCTCCCCAAATCTTACCATCACAAACACATTCATGTCTATCTTTTCTTGATCCGAGTTCTACTCCACTATCATTCAAATGAAGTAAATTAAATTTATCTAATCCTATATATTTATCAAACTCATAAAACATCTTATCAATTTCATCTCTTTTTGTTAAATTATATATACCTGCACCCCAAATATGGGCCGTATCAACACATACTCCTACATTATCTCTCTTTGTTAAGTCAATTGCATCGAATATGGTTTTTAATTCTTTAAAATTTTTAGGTATTTTGGTTCCTTCTGCGGCGCTATTTTCTAAAAGCAATTTAGATTTTTCTGGAAAGTTTATCTTGTTTATACTTTTCGCAATTGTCTCTAAACCATCTTTTGTATTTTTATAAGATCCTGGATGAATTACTACACCATTAACAGTTGAAACTTTTGATAATGTGTATAATTCGTGTTCAAGTTCTTTTACAATATTTGTAGTTTTTAAATCTTGTTCTATATCACCATTCCAAGCAAGACTGTTTACAGAACCCACTAAAGAACTTGTATAAGGATAATGCGAAAATACATCAATATTATAATCGTTTGTTAATTTTATACATTTTTCTATATCTTCTTTAGTTAATCTTTGTCTTTTAAAACTTTTATTATTTCCCAAAAAGAACTGTAAACTCCCCATATCACAATCAATAGCTTTTTCTATAGTAGGTAATAATTGTTTATTAAACCCAAGATGACTTCCAATCTGTAAATTTATTTTGTCTATAAAACTCATATCTTATCGTTATTTCAATAATATATTATATAAATTCAATTTTAAATATATTAACCTTTAGTCTCCATATTTTGAAATTATATTTTTCTTATTCTAGAATAAGAAAAATATAATCAAAAATATGTAATTTTTAAACTAAAAATAGTTTAAAACTTTTATCCAAATTGTATCTTATTAATTCTATTTTTAATTATACATCTGCAAATTGGACATTTACTGATTTTAGAAGAACAATTTATACATGAATAAAGATGTCCACATGGATCAAAGACTATTTGTTTTTCTATATCCATACAAATTATACATTCATTAGATTCTTCATCTGTATGAATTTTAATATTAGATAAATCAATGGCTTGTTTTTCGATAATTTCTTCGTCGCCTAATATAATAATTTTATCCCTTTTTTTCACACTATAAAAATATTTCCCGCATGTTTGTATTAAATTTATATCTTTTGCGAGAACTTTATATTTTCTACCTATAATACGAATATCTTTTGGAAATTGTGTATTTGCATTTCTTAAATATCCAGATGATGTTACTTTTATTCTAAGTTTACCTAATTCTTTAACACATTCTAAATAAACATAATTTTCCTCTATTATAGACATTTTTATTTATTGTAATATTTTATAGAATAAAACAATTTTTAATTGTTAAAAACATACTATTTATAAAAAAGAGTACTTTTCTGGTTTTATTATTATATCTAAGTATTTGTCCTAAATGTTGAGGTGTAATATTAAAATCTTCAAATAAACCATAGTTATTTGTTCATTACTTATAAATATTCTAATAGCATAATAAATATGTTCTTTATTAACTTTATAAGAAAGAGGATCTCTATTATGTCTTTTCAAATTTTTTTCAGAACAATTGAAAATTCTACATGGTTTAGCATAGATAGTATGATTATCTAAATAATATCTAACAGTAGTTAATTTTAAATCTTCAAGGGTGTAAAATAAAACAAGTTATCTCAAATTTTAAAGAGGATAAAAATAAATTAAAACTAGGTCAAAATAAAATTGATTTTTTAAGGTTAATTTTTTATTATAAATTGAACTTATATATTATGTCTTCTAAAACAATAGATTATGATATTACTTGCCCGGTGTGTGACCGCGTCGATAAGTGTGAAGATTTCATTCAATGTAGCAATTGTTATGAGAATATATGCGAATCTTGTTATCCGGAAAGTAATATAAATATATGTCAATTATGCTCCTTTATAGATAACATAACAGAAAATTTAAGTAATTGCGAGATATTTGACACAAGTGAATATGAAGAATTAAAAAATAATGTAAATTTAGAAATAATTGATATAGAAGTATTAAACAAAACAAGAAAAAGATATGAAAGATATATAAATAAAATTAAAGTCTGGGAAATAAATTATACATGTTGTTTGTATATAAAAGATGCAATATTATTGTTTTTAAAAAATGAATATGATGAAAACACTGTGAACTTGATGAAAACTATAGATTTAGAAATATTTAATCTAATAAATTCAGTATAAAATTTAAATGAATTTAATCAATATGCTATATTTATAAATATAAATAACAAGTATGTTAATATCTAGTCTCCAGATTTTGAATTTATATTTTCTTAACCTAAAAATAAGGTTAAGAAAATTTCTGTTGTATAAATTTATATAAAAATGGAGACTCAAGGTTAAAATTTTTTCTAATATTTACTATAATATTCTAAAATATATATCTCTTAATTATTTTTATTAAATTTAAAATAAAAAATTTTAAATAAATGCAAATCACGGGTATTCATCCTTTTTCAGAATTAGATAAATTTGATAAAATTAATGCGAAAGCATTTTTAGAACTTAATTTCGCAGTTACATCATGGGCTGGATCAGATACAATACCATTACCAGATATAGAAAATTTTGAACTTAAAAATACTTTTAAAGCATATGATCCATTTGGATTTAAAACAAGAAATATGTGTGCTCTTTATTATTCGAAATTGTTAAATATGATTTTAATATCATTTCCAGGAACAGCATATACAAGTCAATGGATTGATGATTTTGTATTTAATCAAATAAATCCTGCAGATATTACAAAAAATAAAGATATTCTTGTTCATATTGAACATTATAATTTATATAATAGTCTTCGAAATGATTTAATGAATTTTTTGAAAACATTAGACATTAACGATACAACAGTTCTAATTAGCACAGGACATTCTCTTGGTTCATCTTTAGCATCACTTTGTTTTTTTGATATATGTGAGAACCAAGATTCAACAATAAAAAATCGAACCTTATATTCATTTGCAGGACCACGTGTTGGAAATGTAGAATTTGCTAATACAATGAATAAAGAAAACACAATTTTTAGAGTAGCAAATACGTCTGATTTAGCAACATCTGTACCATTACCAATAACAGGAAATTGTATTTATTCACATTTTGACAAATGTATAACTTTTACCAAAAATTATGGAACATATACACAAAATCATTGTGATTCTTACACAATATTTTTAAATTGATTTTAACCTTTATTCTCTAAAAAAGATATAAACTTACAACATAAATATTTTCTTAAACTGTATTTTAGATTAAGAAAAATGTAATCAAAAAATCTGGAGATTAAAGGATAAATTTTATTTCAAAAATGTAATAAAATTTACCCAAATGTATTTTCACTACATAAAGTTAGATAAAAATATTGATCATCATCTTTTTTAATATTATTTCTTATTTTATAACTGTCATATAATTCTCCCATAAATTTCATATTACAAAATAAAACATCATCACAAAATAAAAACATAGCTTGACTTTTATCTAAATTTACATTAGATCTGATAACAGCAGTAAAACCAGATGCTAAAATATCTTTTGGTACAAGATATTTTTTTTTACGTAATTTAATTTCAGTACCATTAACATTAACAATTACTGGTATATAATCAGGATATTTTACACAAAGTCTTATAGAATCTTCACATCTCTTCTGATATGGAACTTCATTTTGAAATGTGTTTATTTGCGTAACACGATTTCCATATATTTCTGTAATGAAAGTATTAGTATAACGTTTGAGCTCATCCATTTATTTACTATTTATATTTTTAAATTTTACTAAAAACTAAAATTTAAAAATATTAAATACAGCATGATTATCACTTGCATTTGTAATATTAATTGAATCATATGGTCCAATTGATATTACATTCAACTTTATCAATCATCAGTTTATTGGGATTCTTTGTATTAGTTCTATAATTTAAATCTCCTAATAAAACAACACTATCATTATTTTTTATTTTTTTAGAGTTTATTAATCCTAACAAACATTTATTTCTTAATTTAAAATCTTTTGGATTATGAGGTAAATGAACTGCAAATACATGTAATATTTCATTAATCATATTTCATATTAAAGCCCAAATCTTTAAATTATGAATAAAATAAATTTTAAGATAAAACAATATACAACTTATATTGTTTTAATTAACAGTGTTTATCCTTGATTGAATGTTATTGCTAAAATCGTGTTCAAATGATTATTACCATCTTGTTTTTTATAATTTTTAGTTTTAGATTTTTCTATTAAAATAATAAAAATACAAAAATGCGACTATAAGAAGTGATACAGCTACAACACCAGTTATAATCCATATTATTGTCATAACTAATTGTGTATCAGGTTCGGGTTTAGGAGGGTCGGGTTTAGGAGGGTCGGGTTTAGGAGGTTCGGGGTTAGGAGGTTCGGGTTTAGGAGGTTCGGGTTTAGGAGGTTCAGGTTTAGTTGTTGCCGGTTTAGTTGTTGTCGTTTTAGTTGTTTCCGGTTTAGTTGTCCCAGGTTTAGTTGTTCCCGTTGTTGATATTACTTGAGTTGTACTTTCCTTATCTAAAGTTTGAACAATACTTTGATTACAATTCTGTAATACATTTTCTATTTTATTAACAGTTGGAACATTCATGTAGTTTGAACAACAGTTAATTGCGTAATTACCATTTGGAGCAGAAGGTGGTTTTGGGACATCTACAACTTGTGGTGGTGGGAACTGTTTGTTAAAATCTGACATTAATTTATCGATGCCACGAACACTTATTTTACATATTGGATAACATCGTGTAGGATTTCCTAACCAATCTGTCTGAAATGTTTCTTTACCCACATATTGTAATAGACCTTCACTAGAAAGATTGTTAAAAATTGATTTATCATAATTGTTTACATTCCCATTTCTTGATATTACTCCATTAATATCGGAAAAGGTGTTACCGTTACAACCTCCGCAATCAGATGGATAATTAAAAACTGCCCCATAATCAATAGTCTGACCAAGTGGTCTAATATTTTGATAATTTTCTAATTGTTCTGCAATGAAACTATCATATTCAGTTTTCCGCTTTAAATAATCATCACGGGCTTTTATTTGTTCCTTATAAATATTAAAAAGATTATTATATGTTTGTTGAAGTTTGTCTAAAGATCTTACACCTTGTGCACAATCACACGCAGAATAACGACTATCAGTTGGGTCCAAACCTTGGGGACATTTACATATTTTATATAAAGGATCAGTTTCATTCAATCCAGTACAAACATTTGACATTTATTATATTATTATATTATTATATTATTTCATTATCAAAAATAAGAGAAATTTTTGATAATTAATAGACAATGCTTTTAAAAATCTTCGTCGAGTTTAGATATTTCATTAATCTGACTATACAGACACTTATTTTTACTCTCACATAAGTTGTCAAGATTAATACATATTTTTTATATTCTTTTTACACCATGCTCCTAATATATATATACAAAAACTTTATTTAACATCTAGTCTCCAGATTTTTATTTACATTTTTTCTTAACCTAAAATTAAGGTTAAGAAAATTTTTATGATATAAATTTATACCAAAATTGAGACTAAAGGTTAACATGTTTTTATTTAAACTAATATTCATTTTTATTTAATAATAAATAAAAATTAATTTAATAGTTCATATTAAACTGACAATATGCAGGATGGTTTTGCAATGTTTTCAAAGGAGGAAAACTTCTTAAACCTTGTTCATTAAAATCACCTAATACAGTAGTCCAAACACTTAATTTTTTATTATTTTGTTCCATTTCAATGTTATTTTTAACTTCTGAATATATAACTTCAATTGTTTGTTTTATCATACTATCTATATAATCATCAGAATTTGTACCATTTGGTATATTATATCTTGAATACATATCCCCTGTAAGAGGTCTAAAATTTTGATAAATAGTATCCATAATATTTATTATAGTTGAATCTGGGACAACAATAGGTCTATTTGATTCATGAACTCCTTGTAAAAGTTCTGTTAAAGTTTTAGATATTCTATTAACATTATTAATATTATAATAATTAGTTCTAAATAAAGAATTTTCATCTGTATATCCAACATGTCTTGTATAATTTTGATTTAAAATTGTCTCGGGATTAGAATCTATAAATTCAGCGTATTCCATTTTATTAAAATAAATTTTTTAATTTTTAAATTAAATAATATATTATAAATAATTAAAATGGCAACTATAAATTCAACAATACCTATGCAAAGCCTAACAGCTCCAATAAATCAACCATCTCTAATAAATCCACTAGCTCCAATAAATCTACCGGCTCAAACAGTTCCTATTGCGCCTATTGAAATAAGACCAAGTAAAACATATGAAAATAGACTTAAAGAAGTTGTAAATCTTTTAGAACAAGGTTCAAATAATACTGGTAAAAAAGACGAAAAAGGTAATAATATTATTGATTATAGTAATAGTTTTCTATCTAAAATTCTTAAAAAAGTAAGTATATTAACATCTGAAAAATGGTTTATTATAATTGATTCTTTAGTGTTACTTATATCAGCAGGAATAAACGCATGGATGTATCATGAACTTAATCAATTAAAATCTAAAAATACTTCAGATTCTATCGAGGTGCCTTCATATTTAATAATAGTTGCTATTGGAATTAATATTATCTCTATGATAATGCGTCTTTTTATATTTAGATTTAATGTTATTGGTGCTCCACAAGCGATTGTGCAAGGATGGTCTCCATGGTTAAAATCATTTTTAATTTTAGGTTTTAATTTATTATTTCAAATTGTCATTATGATCATATTATATATATATTTGAAGAGTGATGATTCTCAAGATATTAAAACAAAATATAGTATTTTTACAGGAATTTTCGCGGCTCTTGTTCTGATAATAACAGTAATTTATTATTCGTTATCAGGAAATACACAATTTGAAAAAGATAGAGAACAAATAAGAGAAGTAGCACAAACAGCTGCAAAAGATATTTTAACTTTTATGAATGATAAAGAAGCTGGAACTAAAAAAATTGGAGAATTAACAGCAGAAAGAGATACGTATAAAAGTCAATCTGAAAAATGCGCAATTGATCTTAATAATGCTAAAAATGCTGTTAGACAATTACAAATAGCATCACAAGCTAATGCTAATGCGGCAGCATTATTATAATTTATTTTTAAACTATTTAATAGTTTAAAAATATATAAATTATGCAAACGTTGGTTTTGGTATAACATCTCCTTCTTTTTCTCGCATTTTTTGCATTTCTAATGCTGCACTCATAACATCAACTTTTCCTTTTCTTCCTGTTTTAGCAGAAGGTTCTGTTGATTTAATACCTCTTGTAATTTTAGTTTCTGCTTTTTTTCCAAAATCATTATTAAGATCATATGATCCAACTCCAGATCTTAAACTAACTTGTTTTGGCGGAAATATATCTTGATTATCAACATTATCATAAAGTTCTTCATCTTCACTGTTTAAATCTTCAATAGGTGTTGCCTCCATTTCCGCATATTCTTGTGTCCTTTTTTTAACTGGACGTGTTCGTGTTTCAGGCACTTCTCTTTGCGGAGGCATACGTCTATGACGTTCAGTCTGAATTTGAGGTTGAGTTTCATATTGCGGCTGTTGAACCATCGGTTGTTGATATTGTTGTTGTCCTATTGGTTGTTGATATTGTTGTTGTCCCATTTGTTGTTGTCCCATTGATTGTTGAACCATTGGTTGTTGTCCCATTGGTTGTTGAACCATTGGTTGTTGAACCATTGGTTGTTGAACCATTGGTTGTTGAACCATTGGTTGTTGAACCATTGGTTGTTGATATTGTTGTTGAATCATCGGTTGTTGAACCATTGGTTGTTGAACCATTGGTTGTTGTGCGATTGGTTGTTGTGCGATTGGTTGTTGGAGCATTTGTTGTTGAAGCATTTGTTGTTGAACCATCGGTTGTTGTCCCATTTGTTGTTGTCCCATTTGTTGTTGTCCCATTAGTTGTTGACCCATTGGTTGAGTTATTGGTGATTGCTCTTGATTTTTTAAAATAGAATCTTCTACCCATTTAAATGCATCATCACCTTCATATTTTTCAACAACACCATCTTCATAAATTATCAAAATACATGGAACATTCTTAATATCCATATTATTAGAAGCTAAAATACGACTTCTTATTTCATCATTATCAATACATACTGTACTAAGATTTTTTTTATTTACAAAATCAAAAGATGAATTCTCTATTTGTTTAATTAAATTTTTTGAGAATTCAGAGTATTTACTGTATAATAATACAGTGTAATAATTTTCAATTATACCATTCATTATTTTTTATATACAGTAAATAAACTTTTTAGATAATATTTATTAATTTATAAAATCTTATCAATTTATAAAATGAAAGAATACGATAGTAACGATAAAAATAAAGATAAAAATAAACATAAAACGAGTCATAAGAAACATATTAGACAAAAAAATTTAATTTTAGACTTTGATGAAACTTTATTTTATGCGATCGATATGGATGACTATGATCCAAATAAACATGACGAAAAAATAAAAAGATTTGACAGAGAACCTATTCAAATGGATGATAGTTATAAAATAATATTAAGACCAAAATTAGATAAATTTCTAGATTATATATTTAAAAATTTTAATATAAGCACTTTTACAGCCGCTTCAAAAAGTTATGCAATGTTTATTCTTGATAATGTGATAAAAAGAAATACAACAAATAGAAAAGTTGATTATGTATTTTTTTCTTATCATTGTGATATATCAAAATGTGTAAAAAATGGCATTAAAGATTTAACAGTAATTTGGGATATATTTAAGCTTCCTGGTTACAATAAATATAACACTATTATAATCGATGATAATCAAGATGTTAAAGATACAGGTTATTGTATTCAAGTTCCAGAATTTAATTTCTTTGAACAAGGTAGTGAAAATGATGATTATTTAGAAAAATTAATTGAAAAACTTGAAGTATATCGTAAACTTGAAGATGATATTATATTTGATGAATTTTAAACTGATATTTACAGTTTAAAATTATATTTTAAAATATTTCTTTTATGTATTAAATTTGAACACCTTATTCAATTTTGTTACAATCTAAACATATAAAACAGTCTTTTTCTTCATTATAAATATTATTATTATGATTATTACATATATCACATCTGCAATAATTATAAATATAACAAGAATAAAACCCTATAAAAATTGATGTACCAATTATAAGAAAATATAAATCCATTTATTTAAGATATAAAAATTGAAAAATTATAACAATAATTATAAATAACTATGGAATATGGAAAGTATAACATATAAGAATATTATCGCAGAAGGTGATGTTACAAAAGAAATGTTTTATAAATTTTTTGAAATGACAAAATTATCCCAATATGATAATCTTGATAAAATTCAAGTAAAAGCAAGTAATGGGCTTTCAGGTGTGTTTATATATGAAAATGAGGCCTATCAAGTATTTGTATCGGAGTCGATAGCTACGCGAATATATAGTCTTTTTAATGATATAAGATATGATATTATACATGAAATTGATTTAGGGTTTGATGATATGGTAAAAATAAAATATGATTTATCTGAATTTCTTCCGCAAATACGCGCGGTAAATCCACCATGTATAATATGGGAACGTATTACACCATTAAATTCGTTTGATAAATCTAAAATAACAGAGATTATAGAAATAAATATATTCAAAATATTGTGGGATATAGGAAGAGCTTTAATAGGACTTCATAAAAATAAAATTAATCATGGAGATGCTAGAATCGATAATATAGGAATAAAAGGAAATAATTTTGTTCTTTACGATTTCGATTCTTCTAAAATATCGCAAACATTTCGTGGAGATTTCTTAATGTTTACGCAATCTATAAAATATAATATGGATAAAAAATATAAAAATATAGAAAAATATATACCAGAAAAAGATAGTTATAACTTTTTAGAAAGTTTAGTAGAACAAAAAGATCTTTCTTTCTTTGAAGAATTAAAAATTATAATATAACTATAACCTTTAGCCTCCAGATTTTTGATTACATTTTTCTTAACCTAAAATAAAGGTTAAGAAAACATTTATGATGTAAATTTACATCAAAATATAGAGTAAAGGTTAAAAATTTCAAAAAAGGCATTAATAAATATTCTAACAGCTAAAATTTAAATTATAATACAATTTTTTTATTAATACCATGTTTAAAATTGTCATTTAAACTATTATTTTCAGTATGATCGAAAATTTTATTTTCAAATACAGATTCAAACTCTTCTATTTTTTCAATAGGGACAGCAATATGATCAGCTGGATAATCAGCATAAAGAAAATATAATGTATATTTAAAACTTCTTAGATAATCAATTAGTTTTCCACAATCATATCCATACATAATACAACAAGGTGACTCGAGTTCGATAGCTATAATAGGTCTATCATTTTTTAAAATATTTTGAGAACCTTCTAATACCATAAATTCAAATCCTTGGACATCTAATTTTATAAAATCTACTTTTTTCAAAAGTTTTATATTATCAAGCTTTTCAATATATGTAATTTGTTTGTTTAGTTTTACAATCATATTCTCTTTTCCTATAAAATCATCAATTGTCATATCAGAATCACCATCTCTTTCATTATAATGATGACTTATAAAACTATCTCCTATATTTTTATCTTCTCGTAAATATGAATTACAAACAGTAGATTTTTTTCTAACATTCCCCAATGCAACAGATTGAACTGTAACATTTTCTATATTATTTTGACTAATATTTTTTTTGAGTAAATTTATGTTTTCATGTAAAGGTTCGAAAGCATATACTATACCATTTTTTCCAACACATTTAGACATTGTTAAAGTATGCCATCCAAAATTTGCACCTATATCTAGAACACATTGACCCTCTTTTAAATATATTTCAATAAATTTTGTCAGATGTGGTTCCCACAGTTCATTTTTTAATATATGTTTTGAAATACTATCGTTGTAATTAACAGTCCATTTAAAATTATTAAGTATTGTTGTCGAAGTCATTTTTTATATTATATTATAAGTTATGTTTAAATTAAGATTAACTATTTAAAAATAAAAGAGAATAAATATATAATAAATGCATATATATGAATATCTTGATATACTTGATATATATAATATAAAAAATATAAATCCAACTTATGAAGATATTATTAAAATTTTTAAAAATAATACCATGATAGATTCAGTTTATTTTAAAATAAAAAAAGAATATAAACTCAATACATTAAATACATTTGAAAATAAAATCTACAATTTAAGTTGTATTTCAGATATAATAAAAAATATTAAAACAAATATACCTATAAATATAATTATAGACAATAAAAAATATAATAAATTGGAAAATATATTTGTTAATAAAAATAATAATATAAAAATACAAATTAGTAAAGAAAATATTACAGATAAATTTAAAATAGAATATGAAGGATATGTATTTAGTAATTTAGTACACCATGAAATAATATATTATAACAAAAATAATATAATGAAATTTTAAATTTATAACTATTTAACCTTTAGTCTACATATTTTTTGTTTGCATTTTTCTTAATCTAAAATACAGGTTGAGAAAACATTTATGATGTAAATTTAGATCATTTTTGGACATTAAAGGCTAATAATATAAAAAAACAATTTTAAAACCCAATAATAGATTTTAAAATTTATGTTATATTTACTTTTAGATATTATATTTTTTATTGAATAACTCAACTTAATCAAAAAGGTGATAGTTTCTCCATCTCTGAAACAAAACGTTTATCATTATATCCTTCTTTTAATATACGATCATACGCTCCATAAATCGCCTCCTTAATAGTAGAATTTTCAGTATGCATGAACTTTGTTATATGTATTGTTCTACACATTGAAAATACATACAATGCTCCTAATTTTTTCAACTCTAAGTCTTGCATACATTTAACCTCGTTGAAAAAATCAAGTGTCTTTTTCAAAATGAGACAGCAAGTATGTCTGTTATATTTTGATAAATTATCAGATAGAATCTCGTAATTATCAATGTTCTTTTCGGAAATATCATTCTTAAAAGAATGAGCAACATTTCGATAGTAATCATCAAGTTCTAAAAAATCAGCAAATGTAAAATTATGATTATGGCTTCTAATAGCGCAATGAGGTCTATAACATGTTTGCATGATATAAGTAGTATGATTTTTCATACAAAACTTAAATTTAAAAATCAATTTTAATACCTAAATTGGTATTGAAATTTTACTATCTTTTTAATCTTAATCTATACTTCTAAAAAAATTATTCAGTATCATCATTTTCAGTATCACTAATTTCATCTAAATCATATATTCTATACTTAAGAATAATTTCAATTTTAATTACAAAATACCTTACAAAATACCTTACAAAAATTCAATCAAAATCGGAATACAGATCTTCTAAGTATTCATCAAGTCTATCTTCTTTTATGGCTAAGGCTCTTTCGTACGCAACTTCTAAGTCTTTTATTTTATCATAATAATTCTCTTCATAATATTCATCCCTTTCTAATTCTTCATTTGCTCTTTCTATTTCACAGTAGTGAGAACATCTTCCATTTTCCTTAAATTGACAATCATAGTTGATATAATTTTTAGTACATTTGTACTTACCATCTAATCCGATACACTGATCCAAATGTTTCTGTAATTTTTGTTCACAAGTTTCTATAGGAATAAATGATATAATATCCTGCATCATCATCATAGAATCATGGACTTTATGAAAGAAATCTGCTAAAAAAGTGGGCGGATTATCTGTCATGGTAGAAGTTATTACACTAAGGAGAATAACATCAACTTTAGATTCTCGAGTGTCTTCACTGCACAATTTCTCTTGTTCTCTAATTAAACATCTAAGTTCTATCCTGCGAGGTAATATTTCCTTTCTATATTCATATAGGGACTTCTGCAATTTTTCTATTTGTTCTTTCATATCATTAAGTTCTCTCCACATTAACTTTCCATCGTATCGTAAGCTAAATCTGTCTAGAAGCAAGTAATAAATTGGATGTCGTCTCTTCCAGAGAGAATCCCATTTTCCATTTTCTAATTTGTTGTATGGAGCAACATCTTCAAAGTCTTCATAATCGGTAGGATCTTTCGGAATCTCGAGTACTTTAAATCTGTTAGTTCTGTTTAACATAATTGTAATTTTATAATAAAATTAAATGAAAAAATCATTTTTAAAACGCATCGAACAAAATTTCAGAACATTAGATTTATCTGCACATTTATTTTTAATTTCAAACAGAAATTTGTGGAAAATTGATTATTTTTTTAAAGGTTAAAGATTAAAGATTAAAGGTAAATTAAGGATTTAAATAAAAAATTATAAATAGATTATTAGATAAACTATGATGGAAGTCAAAATACAGAAAAATATATCGCACTAAATGAAAAAGATTTATAAATTAATAATTTGAAAAAAATAATAAAGTGTTTATAAATATATTATCCTTTAGTCTCCATTTTGATGTAAATTTATATCATAGGAATTTTCTTAACCTAAAATTATGGTTAAGAAAAATAAAAGTTTAAAATTTGGAGTCTAAATGTTATCAGCTATAACATTACAAGATAATAAATATTTTATTCCCAAGGTATATCACTCCCTATTCTTGCGATTCCACCTTCATGATATATAATTGGTGGATCAAATGCTAATGCTGTTACTTTACCTGCTTTTATATTATCTCCAAGTAAATGATCTATATGTTCTCCTCCATCATTATTAATTAATTTTAACATTTTCTTTGCTCCTTCTAAAGAATATGCATACGCCCATGTTCCTCCTGGTTTCTTTGCAAATGATATATGTTCACTAAATGGAATGCAATCATCTTCGTCACAAGGCATTCTCAAATCTTCTTTTACAGATACAAAATATTCATCATCTTCATATTTTTCTGCAACTCCACTAAAATATTTATTTTTTCTAGTTTTTTCATAACTAACGCCTTTAGAACCACATGTTCCTCCACATCCTAAATATAACATATCCCATTTTTGATTTCCTATTTCTTTTATACCTTGTTTAAATTTTGTTTCAATTCCTCTTGATAATTCAACATCATCTTCACAAATTAAAATTCTTTCTAATTTATGTTTGACCATATAACGTAAAATTAAAATTGTTCCAATAGTTAAAGATGATGCTGGAACTAAAACATTCAATGGATAATTATTATCATTATTTATTTTAACATTATACATTATTTCAAATGTTTTAAGTTTGTCTTCGCAACCAGTTTTACCTTCATTTATACATCTTCCGTCTACAGCAATAAATCTTTCTACTTTAATCTTTCTATTTCGAAATTGTTTTTCGACCTTTTTCCATCTTTCAGTTTTATCGAATAAATTAATAACAAATATTTTGTCAAAAAATTTATTAAAAGCACTCATTATTTATTAATATCCAGATATTTTAAAAATCTAAACATAATTAATCTATTAACACATATTAACACATATTAACACATATTAACACATATTAACACATATTAACATAATTTAAAAATAAATAAGATAATACAAATACAAGAATTCTATATATTTAATTTTATAACTTATTTTTAGTTATAAAATATTTTCTACTATTTTTTACTATTTTTACCATTTTTACCATTTTTACCATTTTTCAGGTTCTACTCCTAATTTATCTAATGCAAGATAAAAACAAATAGTTTCTAAACTCAAATCTACATGTTCTGGTGATTTATATTTCCATGTATTTTGTAGACAATCGTTTATTATTATTAATTCTAGTCGAGTATTTACTCTTTTTTTAAGTAAAATTTCATAATTATTTTTAATAAAGTCTACATTTTGAGTTAAATCAACTTTATTTTTAATTTCTGCAGCCTTATTTTCGACTTGTTCTTGGGTTACTGACATACAATATTTATTTTTAAATGTAATCAATTAATTCAATTTTTATTACCAATTCCAACCAATATCACTATTTGTTCTTATTGCTCCACCTTCATGGTATATAATTGGAGGATCAAATGCTAATGCTTTAAGTTCTCCCATATCTACATATTTTTTTATTAATTGATCTATATGATTTCCAGCATCATTATTCAGTAATTTTAAAACTTTCTTTGCACCTTTTAAAGAATATGCATATGCCCATGTTCCTCCTGGTCTTTTTGCAAATGAAAGACTATTACTAAATGGTATACATTCATAATCTTCGCAAGGTACTCGTAAATCTTCTTTTACTTTTACATAATATTCATCATGTAATATAGTTCCAAGTTCACTTAAATTTGGTGTATCTTCGTCTTCTGAATAACTTATACCTTTTATACCACATTCACCACCACATCCTAAATATAATAAATCCCATTTATAATCGCCTATTTCTTTTATACCTTTTTCTAATTGTTTTTCCATATCTTCTGTTAATTCGACGTCATCTTCGCAAATTAAAAGACGTTCTATATTATGTTTAACCATGTGTCTCAAAATAAGAATTGTTCCAATTGTTAGTGACGCAGCAGGTAATAATTCTTTTATTTTATATTTATCATGATTTGATATTGTTATATTATACATAATTTCAAATGTTTTTAGTTTTGCTTTACATGCTGTTTCACCTTCTTTTTTACATCGACCATCAACTGCTATAAATCTATCTACTTTTATATTTTTAGAATTAAATTGTTTTTCGACGTTAGCCCATCGATCAAATTTATCATATAAACTTATAACAAAAATCTTATTAAAGAATTTATTAAATATATTTTTTTTTACCATGATTTACTTTATTAGAACATAGATTTTAATATTTTTTATACTTCTTTGTGTTATTAAAGATATAAAAAATATAACCAATTTATGTGAATAATACATTTTAAGAATTCATTAATTTTTCATATACTGATATATATTTAAAATTTCTTAATCTACATTTTAGATTAAGAAAAAATGCAATCAAAAATCTTAAGATTAAAGGCTGTAAAACTAAATAAAAATATGAATTATTCATATAACTTCGATAAAGAAATAATAAAATGGTAAAACTATGTTTATCAGAATATCCTATTGAAAATGAACAAAAGTATAAAAAATATTTTGAAATGTTTCAATTCAGTTTAAGCTCTTTCCAAAAATATGCAATTCAGGCTATAGTTGAAAATAATCATATTTTAGTTACATGTCCTACAGGTGGTGGTAAAAGTCTACCAGGTGAATTTGCTATGAATTATTTTGTTTCAAAAAATAAAAAGGTAATATATACATCACCTATTAAGGCGCTTTCAAATCAAAAATTTTACGAATATACTACAAAATATCCACATATTTCATTTGGAATAATTACAGGTGATATTAAAATTAATCCAAATGCAGATGTTTTGATAATGACAGCTGAAATTTTGCTTAATAAATTATATAATAAAGAGAAGAAAGATTTTTTTGATATAAATATAGAAGATGATTTAGCATGTGTAATTTTTGACGAAATTCATTTTATAAATGATAGAGACAGAGGACATGTATGGGAAGAAATAATAATGTTATTACCAAAACATATACAAATGGTAATGTTGTCTGCAACTTTAGATAATCCTGAAAAATTTGCAAAATGGTGTGAAAAGTCTGATAAAATTGTTTATCTTTCTACTGTAAAAGAAAGAATAGTTCCTTTGACACACTATAGTTTTATAACAACTACAAATAGTATTTTCAAAAATATTAAAGATAAAAATATTCATAATGAAATTAATTCAATAATAAACAAACCAATTATTATTCAAGATCCAAAGAATATGTTCAATGAAATCAATTACAATAAAATAAACAAAACAATAGATATGTTTCGAATTAAAAAAATATTTATCAAACGACAATTTGTACTTAATCAAGTATTAAAATATTGCATGGAAAATGAAATGTTACCAGCGTTATGTTTTGTTTTATCACGCAAAAAAGTAGAACAATTTGCTCAAGAAATAAATACAAACTTATTTATAGATGAAAACAATTGTAATAATGTTCGACGTGAATGTGAAAAAATTATAAGGAAATTACCAAATCATAAAGAATATTTAAATTTACCAGAATATATAAATCTAGTTTCTTTATTAGAAAAAGGAATAGCTATACATCATGCAGGAGTAGTTCCTGTTTTACGTGAGATGGTAGAAATTCTATATTCTTTAGGTTATGTCAAGGTCTTGTTTGCAACAGAAACATTTTCTGTTGGGTTAAATATGCCTACTAAAACTGTTATATTTACAGATATTATTAAATGGGATGGTTCTGATTCTCGTTTACTGTTACCACATGAATATACACAAATGGCAGGAAGAGCTGGACGAAGAGGTATAGATACTGTGGGAAATGTAATACATTTAAATAATTTGTATCAAGAAGTTGATAAAGTTGAATTTAGATTAATGTTAAAAGGTAGACCACAAGAACTTATTTCAAAATTTAAATTTTCATATAATTTTATATTGAATTCTTTGACAGAAGATATGTTTGAATTTGTAAAAAATAGTATATATGGAGAAGAAATAAAATCTGAAATAGATATTATAAAACAAGATATAAAAGATATCCAAAATATAATAGAAAAAAATAATAATATTATATTTACTACACCAGATGATATTATTATAAAATATTTAGAGTTAGAAAAAGAATTAGAAACTTCTAAAAATAAAAAGAAAAGAGAAATAAAAGATACTCTTGAAAATATTGCAAATGAATATAAAAATATAAAACAAGATATACAAAAAAAAGAAAAAATAGAAATTACAAAAGAAAAACAAGAACATTTATATTCTATGTTATATGATGCTGAAAATTATATTAATACAAATATTAAAATTATTCTGGATATTTTGAAGAATAATGATTTTATTATGGATGATAATAATCTAATAATGAAAGGAATAATAGCTAAATATATTAAAGAAGTGCATTGTCTTGTTTTTGCTGAAATAATTAATAAAAAAATATTTGATAAATTAACTTCAAAACAATTGGCATCTTTATTTAGCTGTATGACAAGTATAAATGTTTGTGATGAAATTAGAAATGATTTATATTCCTGTAAAAGTGATATTATTTCTGAACTTCAATATGTAAGCGAATATTATACATATTATTATGAAAAAGAATTAGAAGTTAGAATTAATACTGGTTCAGATTATAACATACAATATGATATAATTAATTATGTAATTGAATGGTGTGAATGTAAAGATGAAATACAATGTAAGATGTTATTGAATAAAATTTTACGAGAGAAAGATATATCAGTTGGAGATTTTAGCAAAGCATTATTAAAGATAAATAATATAGCAAAAGAAATGGAAAATGTAGCAAATTTACTTTGTGATAATATATTATTGCAAAAATTACAAGAAATTCCTAATTTAATATGTAAATATGTAGTTACAAATCAGTCACTTTATGTATAAAAATATTAAACTTAGTATCTAAAAATGATGTAACATCATACATATTTTCTTAACCTGCATTTTAGGTTAAGAAAAATATATTGGAAACAGAAAATAATAATAGAATAAATTTGAATTTATAACATAAATAGGTTGTTTAACATTTTAGAGATAATTTTGATTAAATACCTGCAAATTTAGAGCAATGACTATTAACAGTATCTAAACATTGTTGATATACACCAGCATTTTTTGTATTAGCACAGCAGTTTAATACTTTTATCTTACATAATCTATCACCTGGAGTACCGGATTTAAAACATTTTTGAGCTAAATCATTGTTAGAAGGAAATGGTATACGAGTTGTCATAGGACGAGAAGTTGTCATAGGACGAGAAGTTGTCATAGGTTGAGAAGTTGTCATAGGTTGAGAAGTTGTCATAGGACGAGAAGTTGTCATAGGACGAGAAGTTGTCATAGGACGAGAAGTTGTGCCAGGCGAACAGTAACTATTAACATTGTTAAAACATTGTTGATATACATCAGCATTTTTTGTATTAGCACAACAGTTTAATATTTTTGTTTTACAGAATTTATCATCTGGAACATTAGATGTAAAACACCTTTGAACTAATTCATTAGTAGAAGGGAGTGGTATACGAGTTGTAACAGGTCCAGGTGTTTTTATAGGTGAACAGTAACGATTAACATTATCAAAACATATTTTCTGCGCATCGAGACTATTCATATTACTACAGCAGTTTAATACGTTTGTTTTACAGAATACACTATCTGGAACACCAGTTTTAAAACAATTTTTAACTAATTCATTATCAGTAGGAACTTGTATACTAGTTGTAATAGGTGGAGAAGTTGCAATAGGTCCACCAGTTATAATAGGTCGAGGAGTTGATGTAGGAAAGCAGTGATCAAGAGAACTATTATAACACTGTTGTGATGTCTCTGCGTTACCTGTATTACCACAACAATTCGCTATATTTGTTGTGCATAGTGGGTAACCTGGAACACCTCGTCGTAAACATCCTTGAACTAATTCAGGATTATAAGACGGTATTGTGATAGGTGGTTGAGTTATGATAGGTCGAGGAGTTGTTGTAGGAAAGCAGTGATCAAGAGAACTATTATAACACTGCTGTGATGTCTCTGCATTACCTGTATTACCACAACAATTTGCTATATTTGTCACACACAGTGGGTGACCTGGAATACCTCGTTGTAAACATGATTGAACTAATTCAGGATTATAAGGTGGTATTGTGATAGGTGGTTGAGTTATGATAGGTCGAGGAGTTGTTGTAGGAAAGCAGTAATTAAGAGAACTATTAAAACACTGCTGTGATGTCTCTGCATTACCTGTATTACCGCAACAATTTGCTATATTTGTCATACACAGTGGATGACCTGGAATACTTCGCTGTAAACATGATTGAATGTTATCATTATTATTCATTTTATTTAAGTAAATATTTTAAAACAAAATTATTTTCATTTTACTTTTACTTTTTAGTCTCCAAAAATTATTGTAAATTTATGTCATAAAAATTTTCTTAACCTTAACCTTTAGTCTCCATTTTGATGTAAATTTACGTCATAAAAATTTTCTTAACCTTAATTTTAGGTTAAGAAAAAATGTAATCAAAAATCTGGAGACTAGAGGTTAATTTTGGGTTAAGAAAAATGCAATAAAAAATATGGAGACTATATCTTAACTATAATTATAGTTAAATAATAATTAATATTTTTATTATACATTTTCATCTAAGTTACTATAATACGTTTCTCTTTCATAACAACAACATTCTTGATTTTTAATAAAATACATAAATGCTATAAATGCTACCAAAATCAATACAAATATATAAAAATCAGCCATTATTAAATTTTATTAATAAAGTTAAATACTATAATAAAAATTCAATTTTATTAAATCATACTAAGTTTTATTTTTGTTTTAAAATTTTCTTTATTATTAAACAATATAAGTTTAAAATCTCTCTTTAAAAAATTTTCATTTATATCTTCATTTAGAGTTATTTGTGTATATAATTTCAATTCTGGTAAAAATACATTATATTTATATTTAATTATATCACTATTATTATATATTATTTTATCATATAAATATCCTTCATAAATATTATTTAAAATAAGAGGATTATTCATATATTTTTCTAATATTTCACATTCTCTTTGAACTTTTTTTATTAGATTCATATTTGTGTTTATATATTCTATATCTTTTTTCCATTTATCATAAAACTGTTTTGCTTCTTTAGAAAAATTAAATAATCCTATCATACATTGAAAATTAATCATATTTAATATATCAACTAATCTACGGATAGGACTTGTAATATGTAAATATACTTGTAGTTTAAGTAATTCGTGTTTCATTTCTTCTTGAAATAAAATATATTTTGCACTATTACAATTCCATATATTTATAGATGTTTTTAATTCTTCCGGTATATTTTCAGTTATTTCTTTTTTTAAAATTGTTCGAAATATTCCTGTTTTATATTTGCTCATCTCTACAGCAGAATAATAGTTCATTAAAATCATTAAATAAGAAACGATATCATGACTATCAAAAATAGTACAGTATTTATAGTTTAAATTTTTAACTATATTAAATAGATTAATATAATTTTTATTTTTTAGCAAATCTGACGCTTCATATCTAAAATTTTTGGAAATTGTAACAAAACAATTTCCATATTTAATCTTGTTTATTTCATTATTTTCAATAAAGATATCCATATAAAATACAACTTTTTTTGTATTTTCAGTTAAACTGCATATATTGTCAGAAAGTTTTGTAGGTAACATAGAAATTTTTTTATTAGGTAAATATATAGTAGAAACACGTTTTGACACATATTCCCATAGATTAAATGTTTCTAATAAAATAGCAACGTTTGAAATATAAATACTAATACAATTATTCTTAATACTAAATGCATCGTCAAAATCTTTACAATCTATTGGATCTATAGTAAATACAAAATCTAATCTATTTTCTATATCTGGAATTTTTTCTTTTATTTTAACATTGATATCATGTTCGGAAATATTTGAAACAATTTTTGTAAATGGATTATAACTTATGTTTAATTTTTTACGATATATTTGATATTCATAAAAATTTTCAAGTTTATTTGTATCTCCAATAACATTTTTTAATATACCTTCATTCTGATTATCTGTATATGAAAATAAGATGTATATATTATTAAATATTTTTGAGAAACCAATATATTTGATTTCATATGGTATTAAACAGTGATTAAGTTTTTTATCATCAGGTATACATTTATATAAAAATTTATTATGTTTTTTACCGTAAGTTTTATTATTTTCAAGTATTAATATTCCACAATAAATATCCATACATCTATATTCTAAATGTTATTAAATAAATTCATTTTTAAACTAAAAATATAGTTTAAAAATAATTTACTTTCTACTTCTTCTTTTTCTACTTCTTCTCTTGCTTCTTCTCTTGCTTCGTCTCTTGCTTCTTCGTTTTCCATCATTTCGTTTTAATAGTTTATCTGATTGTTCTTGACTTGATACATTATTACTATTCATTAAATCTATTTTTCTTGGATCAACTGATGAATTATTTTTCAAAAGTTGTGTTGTTGTTTTCTTAGCGTCAAAATTATTATTATCTTCATAATATCTGTTCATTTATATTATATAATATTTTATTTTTAAAAATTACTTAACCTTTGATCTCCAGATTTTTAATTATATTTTTTTCTTAACCTGTATTTTAGATTAAGAAAATATTTATGATGTAAATTTATATTATTTTTAGAGAATAAAGATTATTCCCATGGTATGTCGCTATCTGTTCTTGCAATCCCTCCTTCATGCCAAACAATTGGTGGATCAAATGATAATGCTTTTATTTTTCCTTCACTTATAGGTTCTCGTAATAAATGATCTATATGATTTGATGCATTATCATCTATCAATTTTAACATTTTCTTCGCACCTTCTAAAGAATATGCATATGCCCAAGTTCCTGCGGGTCTTTTTGCAAATGATATATGATCGCTAAAAGGAATACAATCAATCTGTTCACATGGCATTCTTAAATCTTCTGCAACTGCTACATAATATTCATCATCACTATGTTCTGCTGCTGGTACCCCACTTAAAAATTTATTTGTACTTGTTTTTTCATAACTAACCCCTTTATAACCGCATCGTCCACCACATCCCAGATATAAAACATCCCATTTATAATTTCCAATTTCTTTTAATCCTTGCTTAAATTTTGTTTCAATTCCATGAGTTAAAACAACATCATCTTCACATATTAAAATATGTTTTAAATTTTTTCGAACCATATCTCTTAGTATCAAAATTGTTCCAATAGTTAAAGAAGCAGCAGGTAATAATTCCTGAACAGGTTGTTTTTTACTTTTTTTATCTAAAATAGTGACATCAAATGCAATTTCAAATGATTTTAATTTATCCATACATGCTTTTTCTCCTTCATTTTTACAACGACCATCAACAGCAATAAATCGTTCAACTTTTATTTTTCTATTTCCGAATTGTTTTTCAATCTTTTTCCATCTTTCAAATTTATCATATAAACTTATAACATAAATCTTATCAAAGAATTTATTAAACGCGTTAGTCATTTTTATTATAATTGATATAATAAAAATACTTTTTTACATTATGTTGAAAAACTTTTAACAAAATAAATTATTAAGAAAACACTTAGTAATATTCCTCCTATAACAACAAATTTATAAACATAATCATTTGATAATAGTTTTTCTAACATATTTTGTGGTTGTCCAAATTTTTTCTGATTTAAAGTATAATTTTCTATAGTTTCTACCGCATCTGAATCTATTTGACAATTTTTTTCACATTCAGCAGAATATCTATTTGTCTTACATGCTTCTATACATTTATCTTTCGCACTTTGAATATCATTCTCTTCTTCTAATAGAGCAGGAAAATAATGAGGGACTTGATTCCAACTTGGCGTTCCAGCAGGGCGAAATTCACAAGGATCTCTTCCTAATTTAGAAATAGATTCTTGAACACATTTATTACAATTTGGATTATCTGGAAAAACATTACCTTCAAAAGAACTAAGAGTATCGTAACAACATTGATTAATATTATTAATATCTGTTATATCATAGTTTTTCTTACATGCTTTACATGGATTTATTTTAAATTTATTTGTAGTCATTTTATAATATTAAATATAAAAATTTTAATATTTAATTTAAACATTCTAAAGTATATTTTTAGAAAATATGAATATATATTTAGAATAAAATACATTTTTAAAGATTTATTCTTTAATTTCTAAAATTAATATAAATTTACATTATAAATCTTTTCTTAATCTGCAGACTATAGATTAAAATAAATTCAATTTTTAAACTTATTTATAAGTTTAAAAAGTTTTTTATAAAGGAGGTGCACATTTTCCATCAGTTTCGTATTCAACTAAATCTTCTTCTCCTAATATAACAGCTGTTCCATCTTTAACATCATCATCAATAGTTCTCACTCTAAATCCATACCATCTTACACCATTTTCTGGTTCATCCCATACTTTAGTGAAATAATCTTTAACTTCATTTTTAATGGGTATAGAATTTCCAGGATTACCACTTCTATACCAAACTTTAAAGTCATCATAAAGTTCATCAATTCTGATATACTTTTGATCTTCGATAATTCTTTCTTCAATAAATTGTCTATAGATATCATTTTGTTTTTTATACATTGCAGTTGCTGCTTTAACTTTTTCTGGTTCAATTCTTTCCTTTCCAATAATAGATTTTCTATGTTCTAATAAAACCCATGCAAAAGCCGGTACTAATCCTGGAATTTTTCTACCAAATTCTTTGTCCATTGGAAATCGTTTTTGTAATAACTGTTCTTCAAATGTTTCAGGACATGGTTCACCAGGTCTTACAAATGTAGATTCAAAAGGAATAACTCTAATACGATTCCATGTTGCTTTATCTGAATATCTCATAGCAGGTAATGTATTAGTAATAAAAACAAGTTTAAAAAGTGGAATAATTTCTCGTGTAGATTTACCTTTTTCAAAAAGATCTCTTGCCCAGTAAGAATCATTACCTGATAAACTTTTTAACATTCCAACATTAATTTCTTCATTACCATCAGGTTCTTCTAAAACTGCAAATCTTACACCTCCTCCAGCTCTTGCTAATTCTGGTCCTGCAGCACCAATTTGTGTTTTCTTTCCAGTTATTAAAGTAGTACTGAATTTAATAGCAAGAGTTCCTAACATCTTTTCAAAAAAAGATTGAGTCACCGATTTACCATTATCTCCTTCACCTGTCCAAAATAAAACAACTTTTTGATGATTTCCTCCAACAAAAACATCAGATGCTTGATCTAAAAAATAAGTTCTTACTGATGTATCAGGAAATACTTTCTGTAAATAATCATAGATTTCTTGAACTTTTTTGTCAGAAGGAGAAAAATTAATAAAATCTATAGGCGCCGAATTACTCAAATAATCTTCAGGTCTTCCATTTCTAAAAACATTTAATTTTAAATCATAAACTCCATTCTTAAATGGAAATAAATATGGATTAGTATCTAATTTATGTTTAAAATTCTTATTAAAAAATATATCTGCAGCTTCTGCCATTACATTCTTTTTATAAGGTGTAGACTTTAATCTTTGAACTAATAACTGAATTTGCTTTAATCTTGTTTGTAAATTTCTTTCTTCATCACCTCCTGTACCTGCAGCTTTTGCAAAATATTCTCCTCCTAATTTACCATATTTTTCAACGATATCGCTAGAAATTCTTTCTCTAAGAAATACCCCTTCTTCTATTTCTTCCCAATGATGATTTGTAAATTGATACCAAGTTTTACTTGCTACACTAGCACATACAAATTCTGTTCCATATTCTGTATATAAAAGTTTAGCAACATCATAATGACTTCCTTCTAAACTCGCTTTAATATGTTTAGTACCTTGTTCTTTTATAAATGCTTGATACATTTCTGGATTATCAGCTTTTGCATAAAACTTTAAAGTACCAATAGTATAATCTTTTTTTGTCATATTATCCCATTGTCTTATACATTCATCTTCATCAAAATTTGTTTCATCTCTTGCAGAAAAATCTATCCATTGATCTAATCCTTCTTGACAACCTTCACTTATATTATACATTACCCAACCAATAGTCATCCATTCTGAATATTCTTCTGCTCTAAATTGTGATAACATTGGAAGTAATTGCTCTGATATTTTTAAATTTTCTGCTACAGTTGTTTTTATATTTTCTCTACATAAATTCTTATTTGCAAGTAAATTTTTCTGTTTTAAAGCTGATTCTAAACCATTTTTTAATTCGCAAGGTGTTCTACCATATGGAACAATACTCAAAATTCTTGGTAAATATTCTCTTACTCTTCCTCTTATATCTATAAGTTGTTCTTTAATATCATAAATTTGATAATATTTAAATGCTTCTTCAAGATCAACTTCTTCTAATTCAGAATTATAAACTTTAGTTAAAACATAAGGTTCTGATGTTTCTTTTCTTCCTCCATATAATAACCATGGTTTTCCAGATAAACCTGTGTCATAAACTGATGTTGAATCTTCAAAACCTAAATCTTCGAAAACTTCAAGTTCTCTTATACCATCTAAAATTCTTGGAATTAAAAAATTTTCCTGATCTGTTTTACTAAGAAACACATATGGGAGGTGGAGGTGCATGCCGTTCTTATAGTATTTTACGCCATTCTTCTCAATTGAATAAATCTTTTTTTCAAATAAACAACATGTTAAATGGATATCATTGCAATTTTCAACAATTTGTCTTAATACAGACTGTATTATTTCAATCATTTGTTTAACATGTCCCTTATCATAAATATGATCATCTATTTTACCCTCATTTTCATATAATTTTTTTCTTAAATCTTTATCTAAATCTTTTTCTGCTATTTTTATATCAATATCTGCAATTACTGGGTAATAATGTTGAGGGGCTTCAGCTAATCCAAAAGTTCCTAAATTTTTATCATCATTCATCGTTGCACAATATAAATCCCAAAATCTTTCTGATACTTCCCTATTAAATAAATATTTTCCTTTAGGTTTAATCATAGATACATGAGTGTGAATAACACCTTCAACGTAATTTTCTCTTAGTATATTTTTAATATTTTGAATAGATGACATTTTTATAATTATAAAGATTTGTTTTTATAAATTTCATTTTTATTTTTCGGTAAACTATATTTTCACTTTGATTATTAAACATAGATTTATGGTTAATAATTTAATCAGGTAATAGTTTAATACTTTTTAGTTTTTATTCTCGATCATCTAAATTATCCTCTAATTCAGAATCATTTTCATCATCTGTTTCTAAATCATTTTCTATTTGTTTATTATACTTATCTAAATTTAATTCTTCTGTATATTCTATTCCAAGCAATGTTAATAATGTTTTTACACTATTAATAATATGATCTTTATTTACATTATAAATCCATTCATGGTTTTTATACAATTTTTTATCTTTATACATAGTTAATATATTTTTTTCAATTAATTCACAATTATTAGTATAAATTAAATATTCTATTTTTATACCTCCTATAGTACTTCTATGCGACTCCATTCTTTTATTAACACTAACAGTTTCAATTCCAGGTTTAAATTTTAAACAATTATTTTCATTATCACTTATTATATAAAATACAGGTCCTTTTTTGAATTTATGATAAGATTTCTTTTCTAAAAGTTTATGATGTTTTGATTCAAGTTTCTTATATTCTTGTTGAATTTTCAAAAGCTCTTGATTCGTTTTTTCATATCCAAGTCTAACAGTTCCTGTTATTGCAATTTCATACACCCATCCAGATACTTGTACATCAAAAACAGGAGAAATCCATTGTGCTATATTAATAGATATTCTAGGATGAACCCATGTTGATCTATTTTCATTTTTTCCAGTAGTAATTATAACTATGAAATCGTCAACGGGACATCCCGTACACGTAGATAATTCATTAATAAATTCTTTAGTTTTATCCAAACGATACCAATCATTAAATTTTTTCCCACCTGCTTTGCACATTTGTGTTGCATTTACAAATCCATCTTCTTCTCTTGAAGTTATCATAACGCCATTCAATTCTAAATCTTTCTTTACTGGGATTAATATCCCAGAATCTCTTTTTTCCCTCTTTGATTTAAGTTTTTCATTTATCATACTACATATTGCTTCCTTGTTATCATTTTTTTTATTAAATTTTATACCAAGATATTCTGCTATATACCATATTTTAGCACAATTATATTTATCACTTTCATATATTTCTTCTTTTGTTATTTCATATAATTCTTCCATAAATTCTGGTAAATTTTCTTTGAATTCAAGATTTCTTTCTTCTATTGTTCTTTTTTTAGATTTTTTCTTACATTCTCCACAATATGAAAATTTTTCTAATAAAGTTGATCCACAATTTCCTAAACATTTATTAGGATGCTGTAATTTTTGAAAGTGTTCTAGTATTCTAGCAACAGTATCATTTTTTTTATCGGTTGATTTTCTGCCTACATTGTAATATTTAGTTATTTGTTGTAATTTATTTACAGGTAAACGTCTTATTACTATAGTTAAATTTGAAATATTGTCTTTTGTTTTCTCAATTTCGGCAATATCATTTTCTAAATTTTTTTGTGTCCTTTCTAATGATTGTTTAAATCTGCAATCTTTACAAGTATTGCGATTATGTTCAAAATCATCTAATGGTTTTTCTAAATGACAAACTACACAATCATTTTTTTAACCATTTTTTAAATTATTGTTGGAAAGAAAAAATAATTATTTTTATGAAAAAAAACAGTATAAATAAAAATGACAACAAACGATCAAAAATTGAAAAATTTTATATCATCTAAATGTAATGATATTAGTTCTTTTATTAGAACTGTCAAAAATACACCTATTCCTTCTACATCTGATGCTAATGATGAAGTAACAAATCGTCAAGTTTTTGTCCCTACTTATAAGGCAACTGATAAAACATTTGTTATATATGTTAATGGTCTAATTAAAGACAATGATACTATCACACGTGAAAATAAACATGTTTTATCGGGATATACTACAGGAGGTATGGTAGGAGTTAAGTACACCCCGTCAGACAGACGGGGTGGTGCAGTACGAGCTACTGATGGTACAAGAGGTATTGATCCTAGAGTCCAGCCTTGTCAAGCTGAATTTGGTTACGAAAATGTTGGTGGGTTTTGTACAAGAGTTAATGGACCAGCTGATCCTGGAGCTAGTGTATGTCCCAGAGGTTATCAACAAAGTGGTGGCGGTAGATCTCCATTATGTTATGAATCCCCTTGTCCTGCTGGTTCATTACCTGGTAATTGGGGTGGGTGTAATGTCTGTCCTTCTCATAAATTTTTTCTAGATACTAACTGGTGTATGGAACCTCCTAATGATTGGATTCCTGAGGAAGAAAGAGCTACAGCAAATTGGTATGTTTGGGGTGGTTTATTTCGTTGTCGTGATAGAACTATAGTACCCAAAGGTTTTAGTAATATATACTATTTTAAAGATTCTGGTACAGGCCCATATATACAACTTCCTCCTTTTAAAATAATTTTAAGTGAAGCTAATGGTGTTTGTGGTACTGAAAAATTTCCTTTTAATTTTGACATTGTATCTGATAACATCGGCGGATTTAATTTGAAAATTTCAGCTACTAATGTAAATATTTCTCTTCAAAAATTATTTGTAAAATTACAACCTATGTGGTATAATGTTAAGTTTGATTTAACTTTATCTGGTATCGTAGATATAAATATACCTATATTTATAGGTACAACTTTACCAGCAAATACATCAAATACAAATTACTATTGGTTGTTATACACATCAGATTTTGGTATATACATAAAATTAGTAGATCAAAAAACAACAGCTTTATTAGATTGTTCAGATTTAATAGCATTAATTAATTGTTCAGATATCGTATTTAATTTAGTATTAGATAAAGTTTTTTCATTATTTAAATGTGGTGTTGGTGAAGCTATGAAATTAGCAAAATGCATACTTAGAACAATAACATCAATAATGGAGTATGCACTAGTATTCGCAGCGGCTTTTAAATTACCAATTCCAGGTATGGATCCTGTATCTTTATATATAACTAATTTATTATTCAATAATACATCAACTGATCCAAATCGCTTACAATTAAAAACAACAAATATATTAGAAGATATTCCTCTTGTTGGATGGTCAGCATATGGACCTTTAAGTCTTGTATTAAAAATATTTCAAAAAGATCAATATTTAAATACTTTTAACGTATCACCTTTCGATATGATAATGGGAATATATCGTGCATATGATATTATTAATAATATGAATTTTGTGGCCAGTCAATTAGATAATGAAATGAGTTTCGTTAATGGCTGGCCACCATGTGCAGTATTAGAGATAACAATGACTATTGCTAGTGCGGCATGTAATATGATAAGACAAACAGTGAATCTAGGAGCTACTATTGGAAATAGTATGTTACCCGATAAAATACGTTTAGATGGTGCTATATTCAAATCAGTAGTTTTGCCAAGTGTGTTAAACATGGCAGGAATAAATAGAAATATAGCAATGAATTTAGTAGGAGTGATACCAGGGGTAATAAGAGTACCAGATAGTGTACCAGGTGTATTTAATCCATTTTTAGCAGAATATAAACCTCCATGTATCTTTGCTGTTTTAAATAATAATAATATGCAATTCGCTAATAGCAATGTTTCTACATCTCCTAATTGGGCACCAACATTTGGCGCCGGTTTTGCGTGGGTTTCATTTAGTAACGATATTTTATATGCTGTTGGTCTTGACGGAACTATTTATTGGGGTAATAGATGGGCCTTTACACCTAATACTCTACCTAGCTGGACTACTGTCACAAGTCCTCCCGGTAAAAAAATTGTTCAAGTAAGTTTAGATGCATTTTCTGGTGGTGTTATGGCTATTGCAAGTGATAATACTATTTGGTTTGCTAACTATAATATATATTCAAACCCAAATTGGAGACAATCTCCTGGTGCATTAACACGTGTATCATATTCAAATGGACAAGCTTATGGTGTTATTACTAACGATGGTATATATTATGCAGAAAGTATATTATCAATATTATCAGGAGGATGGAGAAAAGTACCAGGAGGATTAAATAATATAAGTCTCGATGGTTATAATAATATAGTAGTAGGAACTGTAAATGGGTCATTTACATATTATTGTCTTGACGCAAGGGGTAATACAGGGCAATGGATAAGGTCACCACGGAATACTATTTGTTATGATATTAGTTTATCAAATGGAAAATTTGCATACATAGGTTCAGATAATAATATATATTTTTCAAATATATCAGATGGATTAGTAACTAGAATAACACATACAGGAAATATAAAACAAGTGTGTTATTATGCATTTATAGATAAATCAACACCGATTATGTATCCTATATCACAAACACCAGTAGTTCCGAGTGTTACTTATATTTTAAATAATTCTCCTAGATTCAATACATATTATACTAATTTATCTTCTACTATTGAAATTAACGGATGGCTTGTTTGGATTGCTTATAATAATGGTATTAGTTTTGCTGTTGATCCTGCTAATAATATCTCTTGGTCTATTGATAACAGAAGTACATATACTATTGTTCCTGGTCCTGTTTTACCTGCAAATGTTAAAATTATTCAAATAAGTTTTGACGCTGTTTATAATGGTGGTACTATTGTTGTTCTTGATAACACTGGTTCTGCTTGGTTTTCTAATAAAAATATTTACTCTGCCCCTGTTTGGCAGAAAATAGCTGGTGGTCCTTACAATCAAATATCGTATTCTAACGGTAAAGCGTATTGTTGTTCAGGTTCTCCAACAACAACATCATGGGGTACACCTTATTATGCTAATTCTGATGCCGATTTGATAGCAGGAAGATGGCGTGGTGGAATGGGAGGTGCGTATAGATTAGTTACATATGATGGATATAATGATATTGCTGTCACAACAAATGATAATGGTATTGTATTATATACA
>Ga0247837_1000694_pt1 | contig 72500 bp, 64 predicted proteins | sample LaCtaG_2_FD_187115 | JGI IMG/M metagenome (GOLD analysis project Ga0247837, IMG submission 187115) | Freshwater microbial communities from meromictic Lake La Cruz, Castile-La Mancha, Spain - LaCruzMarch2015_14.5m | ecosystem: Environmental > Aquatic > Freshwater > Lake | place: Spain: Castile-La... | reverse complement strand
GCACCGATGTAAATTGCCCCACCACTAAATTCTTGTTCTCCCCAATAATGACTTACACTCTTTTGAAACTGTTCCTCAAATCGTGGATCCACATTTTCCATAACGTCTTCATCTTCCGCAATGCTCCCTGCTTTTCCACCTTTAGCATCTGGAATAAATAAGGATAAAAATTCACCTTTTCCAAAATTATACTGCAATATATATTCTTTTGTTAAACCCGAAACTCCTGCTTTTTCTCGCTGTTTCCCTTCTGGTGTGATGGTCAAGTCGGATTTTCCACGTGTGGTATAATTCGCATATTCATAGGTTGTTAGCAAATTACTCATGGTAGGTAGGAAGGCTAAAAAACCAGCTAAAACTAATGCCGGGACAACACGGATTAAGGTCTTAACTTGTTTCTGCAACAACAAACGAATGCCTTCTGCTATAGCAACCACACCTATTAAAATCATCAAATAATAAGTCATTTGAAGGTGATTTGAACTGACATTTAAACTTAGAAATAAAGCAAACACTATACTTCCAAACAACCATTTTCCACGAGTAGCTAAGAGCAAACCACCTAATGTAGGCGCCATGTAAGATACTGCATTAACTTTGGTCAAGTGACCGGCCCCAATGTACAAAATATTAAATGTCGCGAAGCCGAATGCAATTCCTCCCATTATAGCCACCCATGGACTCACCCGAAGACAAAGACCTAAAATGTAAAATCCAAGCATAGAAACGAATAGAATTCCGGCAGGAGCTGGCAAACCTAGACGAAGTATTTCCGTTACTTGAGCCATTAAATTACTAGTGTGATTTACACTTATTTGATAAGCAGGCATTCCACCGAACATCCCATTAGTCCATAAGGCCTCTTTGTCATTCATCATTCTATAATCAGAAATTTCCTTAGCAGCGCCTTGATATTGCTTAATATCACTTTGTTGCAAATTATAATCACTAAATAAAGGCGAAAAATAAAGCCACGATAAGCCAATAAATAAAATGACAGCAATTGCGTGCGGTAAAAGTTTAGGTAAAATAGTTTTTATAGTCATGACGTATGATTTGGGATAAAATTAATAGATATTGATATAACTTGTACTATTTTGATGGATTAGCATATCGATTTACATCTTCAGCAGAAATCACATCGCTACAAAGAATGATTAATCGTTCTATGATATTTCTTAATTCGCGAATATTTCCTGTCCAATTAATATTTTGTAAAGCGACATAAGCAGTAGGATGAAACTGTTTAAGCGGAATACCATGTTCATCACATATTTTACCTAAAAAATAATCGGCTAACAAAGGAATGTCATCCTTGCGCTCATTGAGCGATGGCACATGAATTGGAATTACTGCTAAACGATGAAATAAATCTTCTCTAAATCTTCCTTCTGAAATTTCCGTCCGCAAATCCTTATTTGTTGCCGCTAAAATTCGACAATCAACCTTAATATCCCTCTCTCCTCCTACCCGCTGAATTAATTGTTCTTGCAAAGCGCGAAGCACTTTTGCTTGGGCACTCAAAGACATGTCTCCAATTTCATCCAAGAATAGCGTACCACCAGAAGCCAATTCAAACTTGCCTTTTTTATCTTTCACAGCGGAAGTAAAGGCGCCTTTTTCATGCCCAAACAATTCACTTTCTATTAATTCAGATGGAATTGCGGCACAATTAACCTCAATGAATGCGGCTTTTGAACGATTCGAGTTATCGTGTAAAGAACGAGCTACCAATTCCTTCCCAGATCCATTTTGACCTGTAATTAATACCCTAGCATCAGAAGCCGCTACTTTCTCTATCATCGCTATTATTTCTTTGATAGAAGCCGATTCTCCGATTATGGAAGTTCCTTTGAATTTACGGATGGTATTTTTTAAACTTACTGTTTCCTCCACCAACTTATTGCGTTCTTTCAAATTGCGAAAGGTAATCAACAAACGATTGAGGTCTAGTGGTTTTTCAATGAAATCAAATGCCCCATTTTTTATAGCATGAACAGCCGTTTCAACCGTTCCATGTCCGCTAATCATGATCATTGGGACATCAATTCCCTCCTCCTTCATTTTTGTTTGAACTTCCAGGCCATCCATATTCGGCATTTTGATATCACAGAAGATAGCGTCATATTCTTTTGATCTCATTGCTATTAATGCTTCTTGGCCATTTTCTGCCTCATCAACCACATAACCTTCAAACTCAAATATTTCGCGTAAGGCGTTACGTATGGCTCTTTCGTCGTCGGTAATTAAAATTCTCATCCTTATTTTTTTACAGTTCTTTCTAACATAGGTACAAACTTAAAAGTACCAAATTCTTCTACTTTATATTGCTCGGCATCTAATTTAGTAATACGCAACATTTTTTGTTCATCCCCTTCCCCAACCGGAATAACCATTAAACCACCAATTTTTAATTGAGAGATTAAAAGCTGTGGAATTTCGGGTGCTCCACAGGTTACTAATATTTTATCAAAAGGCGCATGGGAAGGAATTCCTTTATAACCATCACCAAAACTAAGTTTTGCATTGAAATTAAAGAATGAAATGATCGATTTTGCTTTTATATGTAAATCCATGTGGCGTTCTACCGAAAAAACCTTTGCACCCATTTGACACAAGATACACGTTTGAAATCCTGAACCCGTTCCTATTTCCAACATCTTATCCCCTTTTGCCACCGATAGCAATTGCGTTTGAAATGCGACCGTATAAGGATGCGAAATAGTTTGTCCAGAACCGATTTGAAAAGCCATGTTGGTATAGGCTTGCTCATCAAAAGCTAGGTCCAAAAAATAATGCCTAGGAATAGCAATAAATGCCTCAAGAATGCTCGCTTGCTCAATTCCCATTTTTCCCAACTCCTCTACCAACAGTTTACGTTTTCCTTTATGCCTAAATGTATCTTTTAAATGCTGATTCATTAATTTAACCCTTGTTTAAAATTAGAAAAATAAGTCTTTTTCAGTGCATAAAAATAAGCTAAACTTCAAGGCAAAAATCAATTTAACGTGATTATTTATAACTTTGCCACGTCGAAAACTACTATTTTAGTGGTTTCAAATAAAGTAGAGGACACAGATGCAAATTTTAGTTACGGGAGGTGCAGGTTTTATAGGTTCTAATACATGCGATGCGCTTTTAGCCCTCAATCATACTGTCATTTGCTTAGACAATTTTTTAACAGGAAGAATCTCCAATTTATCCGATGCCTTAACACATCCAAATTTCACCTTAATTGAAGGAGATATTCGAAACTATAGCACCTGTGAATTGGCTATAAAAAACTGCGATATCGTGCTACATTTAGCAGCATTAGGCTCCGTCCCGAGATCAATCAACGATCCGATTACCACGAATGACATAAACATTAATGGCTTTTTAAACATGTTGACTGCCACCAAAAATGCTGGCATCAAGCGCTTTGTTTTTGCAGCAAGCAGTTCCACTTACGGAGATTCAACAGCGCTTCCCAAAATAGAGCATCAAATTGGACGACCACTTTCTCCTTATGCCGTAACAAAATACGTTGGTGAATTATACGCCGATGTTTTCTCCAAATCCTATGGAATCGAATTCATAGGCTTGCGATATTTTAACGTGTTTGGAAGACGACAAGATCCACAAGGCGCTTATGCAGCGGTTATTCCGAAATTCATTAGCCAATTATTAAAAAATGAAGCGCCAATTATCAACGGTGACGGTTCCTTTTCGCGGGATTTCACCTATATCGATAATGTGGTAGAAATAAATATTCAAGCATTACTAACGCAAAACAAAAGTGCCATTAACGAAATCTACAATGTAGCCTGTGGGGAAGCGACCAGCTTAAATTCCTTGTTCCAGATGCTGCGCAATGAATTGGCATTGTTTGAACCTAGCGTAAAAGCTATTGAACCAATCTATGAAAAGATTAGAGTGGGCGATATCCCACATTCCCTTGCCTCCATTGAAAAAGCACAGGCATTATTAGCTTACCAGCCAACAACCAATGTCGAAGAAGGCATTAAGCAAACCGTTGCTTGGTATGTAGAAGACAGTATCCATTAAAAAAGAAAATTGTGATCTTTAGGCCATCAGTGATCAAAATCCTTCCTCTAAAGAAAAATAATTGACGTTTTCAGCAAAAACTCGATTTAGAAAAAAAAGTTTCATGAATATTCTGATTCACTATCATTTGTTATAGCAAAATCACATAAAATAAATCACTTTAGATATACTTTTTTTTTACTTTACAGATATATCAAAAATAGGCTTTTTTTATCTGTTGAAATTTCCCTAGCGCTTGTTAATATTATTGAAATATAAAAAAAGACCTATCTTGTTTTTGGACCGAATTCTATCCAAGATGAGTTTTAAATTGTCTACATAAAATTCCCTAAAAAGAAAATCGAGACTTTATCCGTTTTAACTGTCCTAAAATATACTTTCTTAAATACGTTGTTACCCTAAAGCGGCGAAACTTTTTAATGGGATGTATTCCATCGTATAATTCGATATGGTTTTGGGTTCTTACTTAATCGTAATTCCCACCGGGCAATGATCTGAACCAAAGATATCGTTTAAAATTTCAGCATCTGATATACGATTCAAGAATGATTGGGATACAAGAAAATAATCAATCCTCCAGCCTACATTTTTTTCACGAGCTCCAGCACGGTAACTCCACCAGGAATACTTAGCTTGTTCAGGGTTAGCATTACGGAAGGTATCCACCAATCCAGCTTCAACAAATCGACTCAGCCCATCAATTTCTTCTTGCATATAACCAGCCGCCTTGTTATAATTTTCTTTGGGTCTTGCTAAATCAATGGCTTGATGCGCAACGTTTAAGTCACCACAGATAATAACAGGTTTGGTTTTTTCACAATTTTTCAGATAAGCCAAGAAATCAGCATCCCACTGTTGACGATAAGGCAATCTAGCCAATTCACTTCCTGAATTTGGGACATACACACATACTAAAAAGAAATCATCAAATTCAGCTTTTACAATTCTTCCTTCGTGATCATGTTCATCCGTCCCCATACCATATTCAACCGAGATGGGCGCTTTTTTGCTTAAAATCGCTGTACCTGAATACCCTTTTTTCTCCGCTGCATTCGCAAAAACTTGATATCCTGACAATTCGGCTACTGCTGTGGCCACTTGCTCAGCATCCGCTTTTGTTTCTTGTAAACAAATAACATCAGGCGAAATGGATTTCATATCCTGAATAAAATTTTTCGCTACAATGGCGCGAATTCCATTCACATTAAACGATATAATTTTCATACATTAAAATTTTGCTTGTAAAAATAGTGTGCCAATTACTGAATTTAGTCCTGCTTTATTATGTAATAGTTTCGCCTCGGATCCTAGACTAACTGCTTGATTCAGTTTATATTTAATACCTATACTTGAACCAATTAAATAAATTCCGTGGTTGTCATAAAATTGATTTATCATGATTTCTGAAACATCGCTAAAATACTCCAATCTTGCATTTACTGAGAATGAAGGTAGGATTTGATAAGCAACTATGGAATTTATTTGCCACCATTGTTTTAATTTATTGTTTAAGACTTGAAAACCTAGATAGCCACAACTTTGATAGTTGAGTTTTCCCCATTTACGTTCCAAATTCACTTCATTGAATAAGCGCCAAGTCTTTGACTTGTCTAACTTCGTCTGTTCATTTCCTAAATAAAGCGACCAATTAATTGTTAATTTATTCGGTGTCCAATGTAGTAATGACCCAAATGCAGGAAGGTATTTTTTAGAGGGCAAATGCTGGTAACCATTCACAAGATAAGCGGACCATGAAAGTCTATCGTTTACTTTAAAATTAGCCCTTAATCCTGACAAATAATAAGGCGTATATTCAGCTGAAAGACTTCGGCTATACATCAACTGTTGACTTGAAATAGCGGTTTCTTGTGTATAGGGAGAAGAAAAAATGCCAATATCCAATTGCTTGAATTTCTTTCCATGCATGTTTTTACCAACATAAGACTCAAAGATCCATCGCGTACCTTTACTTTCATTCGCGTAATTAGCATCCATGTACGTTCCAAAAGCTGGAGTGAATTGTAAATAGTAATCTTTCTTAAATAACCCAATACTTAGGTATGCAAAATTTACAGACAACTTATTGTACTGATTGGACGAAACAAATAAAGGATTACTATTGACAGATGGGTTACGAAAGTCTTTCGCATAGTAAAGATCTAAATAGCCTGATATTGCCACACTATCCAACTTTTTTTGGGAATAGGAATAAGTAGAACTTAAGAGGCAAAGCGCAAAGAAAAGATAGATAATTCGCATTCGTTATTGTTAATTTTTATTAATTAATTTCCCTTTACCATACTCGTTCTTACTAATCGATGTTGGCAATCCATAGTACCAAATATCACCAATTCCATTGATTTCCACTTTCAATTTACAATTGCTAGCATTTATTTTTTGAATGGTGGAAGAACTCGAAATGAAATTAATTGAATCGCTCACATGAAGTTCTCGTGCCTCCACAAAACCATTACCCAATACTTGATAACTGGCGGTATTTGTATTTCCACGAAGTACCAAATCACCCCAACCATTGGTGAGATCTGTACGAATGTCCAATGCATTTACCAACAAATCCATCGACCCACCACCATCACGCAGTGTTACTGTTAAGTAATTGACATTCAAAGTATCTGCACAACTCAATTTTTCTGTTCCTTCAAATAAAATATTAATAAGCGAAGTGAAGTGAATTTCAACCTCCACTACTTCGTACTTTCTAAAAAAATTACATTTGTTGCTGTTGCTAATCGATACCAACCCGTCTTCACTTAGAACATTAATAAAACCAATTAAATTCGCTCCGCCTTTAATCACAATCTTATTAGTAGAATCTTGAATCAACTTATAGGTGATATGTTCTTTCAAAAACAAGCGATTAAAACTACCGAGTTGAATTTCTTTCACTGCAAACGTGCCTGATTTTTTCCAACAAGGTCGTTCACTCGGTTTTCTACACGAAATCAAAATCAAAAGCAGCAAGAAGGGCCAAACAGACCTTTTTATTTTTTCCATGTTTTAAACGTATAACCAAGTCCAAGCTCCATATAATCGGCCCTTGCAAAATGTGTCTTAAGCGTAAAATTAGCAATTAATCCATTTTTGAATTGATACCTGCAACCAATACGATGATACAAAAAATCTTCTGGTTTGTATTTATCACGTAGATAGGTCCCCATTCCAAAAACGAAATGAAATTTATCAAAAGGAACCAAATAGGCGGCATACAATCCCACTTGAATAATAGACAATTGTGTTTTCTGCGTATAGGGCAAGTAAGCCATGATTGCTTGTTTGGAAATGATATCCAAATCCACTTCCATTCCAGCTCTTTGATTAAAAAATCGGCGTGCAGCAATATTAATTGCATAAACCGGATAACGTTTACCACCAATTGGCATCAATTCTTTCATGGAATAAATACCCATTGCGCTGAGCTCAATACGTTTTTGGAATTTCAATTGGGTTGGCTCGATGGGTTTTGCCTTGCGGAAAACATACGCATATCCCAATGAAAGATAAGGCATGTTGATCCCATAATTTGGTACCTTAAAAGCTGCGTTGCTAAAATGTGTTAAGTCTAGTCCAGCTGTAACAGAATGGCTTTTTATTCGGTAAGTACTTTTCACCGCAAAATTCATCATGGCATTAATGTGTGTGCTTACCGCTACATTTTTAGGGTTGTTTATTGGATCGTAAATTTTATTGTTATAGCCTAAACCACAGGCGATTCGAAAAGATAGTTCGTAGTTTTTATACTTTATCATCGGTAATTCTGAAAAACCATACAGTCCAACATAGTTTCCTAAAAGTTCTTTATTTCCAACCGAACCAACAAAAAGAGTACCGCCGACCGTTGGATATCGGTATTTAACATGCCATAATTTACTTCCTTTTGTATGAAGAAAATAGGTCAATTCAAAAGCTTTTGCCGTTTCTTGCGGTAAATGAGCCATAACGCCACGATGAGCCGCTAAAAAGCCGATTTTCTGCCTAAATTCAAAGCCCACGTCATTGGTTTGTCCGTGTAACGAACAGACAAAAAACAAAAGAAAAAAGGGCGTAAAAATCTTTCGCATATTAAACAAAGTTAATCAATGAATTTAGATAATTTTGCATTCACATGGATACAAGACTAAAAGCATTTGAGCGCCTATTGATCATAATGGATGAACTACGGGAAAAATGCCCTTGGGATCAAAAACAAACCTTTGAATCACTTCGTAATTTAACCATAGAAGAAACGTATGAATTAGCAGATGCCATTACTACGGGTGAAATGAATGAAATCAAAGGTGAAATTGGCGATTTGTTTCTACACTTGGTTTTTTACTGTAAACTTGGCAGTGAAGCCGGAGCGTTTGATGTTACCTCCGTATTGAACGCCATTTGTGAGAAATTGATCCATAGACATCCACACATTTATAGCGATACTATCGTTCAAAACGAGGACGAAGTGAAGGCAAATTGGGAGAAATTAAAATTAAAAGAAGGCAGGAAATCTGTTTTGGAGGGCGTCCCTTCTTCGCTCCCATCACTCGTTAAAGCCACAAGAATTCAAGAAAAAGTAAAGGGAATTGGATTTGAATGGTCGGATAAAAAAGACGTTTGGAAAAAAGTACAAGAAGAACTAGAGGAGTTACGCGTTGAAGTCAACGAAGATTCTGACGAAAAAGAAGCCGAATTTGGTGATGTTTTATTTTCCTTGGTAAATTATGCGCGATACATAGGTGTATCACCAGAAAGTGCTTTAGCAAAAACCAATGCCAAATTTATCAATCGCTTTCAATTAATGGAAAAACTAATTCAAGAAGATCAGCAAGAAATCCAAGAGATGAATCTCGCTGAGATGGACTTATTTTGGGATAAAGCAAAAAAAATACTTCAAGATAAAAAACAACTATGAACTATCCTATACTTCAAACCTGCATTTTAATTCTCTTGGTTATTCTTATCAAATTATTCTCAGGAAAAGCTGTTCATCGCATCTTATCTCGCCTGGATAATGATTTAAAACGCAAGAAAATAACCATGCGCATCATCAATTTATTCCTTTTGATATTTATATTGATAGGCTTAGCAGCCATTTGGAATATCGATCGCTCCCAATTCTTGGTATTTATCACCTCATTAATTACGGTACTTGGCATCGCATTCTTTGCACAATGGTCGATTTTATCCAACATTACATCCAGCTTAATCTTGTTCTTTAACCATCCCGTTAAAATTGGTCAACGGATTAAGGTTTTAGATAGAGAATATGAAATCGAAGGAAAATTAATCGACATCTCCTTCTACTTTCTTTATATAAAAACAGATGCAGACGAGTTAGTCACCATACCGACTTCAGTCGCTTTGCAAAAAACCCTGATAATCAAAGATTAATCTCTTAGCTTAACGTTTAGATTTGCTTCATTAGCGATATATGCACCAATGACTTAGCTGTCTACTGGTAACGACTCATTTAACACATGAATAGAATTCCAATAATATTTAATTCGAAAACCGAGAGACGAATCGCTATTTTTCGATAATAAGCTACTACCGCCTTAAACTTAAAATAGGTTTTTCGAAAAAGCGATATGAGAACATTGCGACCAAAACAGTTGTCGAAAAGGAGACAAGCATAAAAATAAAAAGCGATAAGGAGGTATCTATTTTAATATGATGCAACAAACAATATTGATACATCATGTGAATGGCAATAATATGAAATACATATAATCCATAACTTCGAACACCAAAATAATTTAGCCACTTACTTTTTATAACTATTCCTGATTCAGCAGAAATAAATAAGCAAATAATAAGCGTAAATACGGCTGCAATAAACGTTGGTTTAAAAATGAAAGAAAACTCAGTAGGTTCTGGAATCAATTGATTGTGAAAAATAAGCAGCAAAACAAGAACTAATAAACAAAGCTTTAGCTTCCACTTCCCTATTTTTTGAAGCACGGAATTTAGCTTGACTTTGTTAAAAACAAAGACATAGGCTAAGATCCCACCGCATGAAAAATAGTCTAAATTCGTAAATAGATCGTTTGTTTCAATGATTAAATTTGTAGTGTAATAACTTTCGTAAGCCCGCGAAATCCAAGCGATGACCACACTAAATAGCAACATTCTAAACACATTCTTTGATGATAGAAAAAAGAACAATAATCCCCAAACGATATAAAAATGTTCCTCAATACATAGCGACCAAAACACGGAAAGCGGTGTACTTTTGGGAAATTGATCCATGGCAATCATTTTATAATTTTCTAAAAAAGTAAATGAAAATCTCCAGTCAAAATCATATCCTCCTCCGACCATATGAAGCCCTAAATCTTGTTTTAAATCAAAAGGCAGAAGAAACGCTAGAAGCACCATCAAAAAGAATAAGGGCCAAATTCGGAATGCTCTTCGTTTATAAAAATTCAATAAATCAATCCGATTTGCATTAGCTTTTTCCAAAAAAAGTAAATAGGAAATTAAAAATCCGCTCAATACAAAGAAAAAAGATACCCCAATTCCTCCCCCTGATTTTATTACTAAAAAGTTCGGAAACTTAGCATCTAAAGGGATATGGAGTAAATAAACTTTTAGGAAAGCAAAAAAACGAAGGGCGTCAATAGACTGAAAATGTTCTCTTTTTATCATGAGATCATTAGCGAATTATGTTAATTAAAAGAGCATTCAAACTAAATAATATTTTAAAAATGACTTATCGTAATTTTACAACAATACTATTAATTAACCCCAAGGGGGTTAACTATTTTTAACGCTGGATGTAATCCAGCGAAAAAAAAAACATCAAACAGTTCCCTTTTTGGCATGTATTTTTAGTTAAAATCATGACAAAAAGGTTTTGTGGTATGAAAGCGATCATACAAATTCAAAATTAAAGAAATAAATCAACTTTATTAATCCCGTAGCTTAAAGTGAAGGTTCGCTTCATTCGCGATGTATTCTCCAATCGCTAAACTGGCAGTAGCGGCGGGAGAAGGTGCATTTAACACATGAATAGAATTCCCATGGTATTCGATGCGAAAATCATCTTTTGTGTCGCCATCTTGTGCTAAAAGTAAGGCGCGAACTCCTGCTCTACCAGGTTTAATATCGTCCATCGTTAAACTTGGAATAATTCGTTGAAGCGTTTTTAAAAATAGCTTTTTGGAAAAGGCACGACGGTATTCATTGATGCCAAAGGCCATGTTTTTAAAAAATAATTTCCAAGTTCCCTTATACGTTAAGGCATCCCAGGTATCTCGAAAAGAAAAATCAGTTTTTCCATAGCCTTCGCGTTTAAACGTAAAAACGGCATTAGGACCACATTCAATTTCACCATCCGTCATTCTCGTAAAATGAACACCTAGAAAAGGAAAATCAGGATTAGGGACAGGATAAATTAAATTTTTAACCTTATGACTGGCTTCATGCGTAAGTTCATAATAGTCACCTCTAAATCCAACCACTTGTTCTTTTAGTTTTACACCGTCTTTTCTGGCTAAACGATCCGCTTGAAGACCCGCACAAAACACCAAATAAACCGATTCGAATGCCCCCTTATTGGTTTCTAAAGTACTTCCCTTTTCATTTTTTGTAATCGATTGAACCTCGTGACCAAGATAAACAGCACTCAAAGGATTAATCGCGAGGGCCAATTCAACCATTTTTTGGGTAGCCGCTCGAAAATCGATGATGCCCGTACAAGGAACCCAAAGTCCACCAATAGATTCAACAAAAGGTTCAATTTCCTTCACTTCTTCAGCACTTATTTTTTTAAGTCCCTCAATTTTATTTTCAAGTCCAGTTTGGTAGATTCGTTCCATGTTAGCGAGCTCACTTTCCTCCGTCGCAACGACCACCTTTCCACAAACATCGTGTGGTATTCCATGCTCCTTGGCAAATTCCACCAATTCTTTTCTACCCTCGATACAGTTTTTCGCTTTCAAAGATCCCGGCGTATAATACAAACCAGAGTGAAGTACTCCAGAGTTATGTCCTGTTTGATGATCGGAAAGAATTTCCTCCTTTTCAAAAAGTGCAATTAGCAGCGTAGGATTTTGTTTTTGTACTTTATAGAAAGTGGCTGCCCCAACAATTCCTCCACCAATAATTGCTATATCAAATTTCATATTGAAAGTTTCTACAAAAGTACATACGATAAGAGAATTGAGACACGGAAATGAAAAATTTTATGAGAAGACGCTAATGATCGAAAAAATATTTCCTGAAAATAAATTAATTTGGATAGAACAAAGTAAGGAAACAAAGAAAAAGGGACGTAGAATTTTAATAGAATACATATAAAAAAAGCCCTGTAGTGCCAATCTAGCAATTTGAACTGAGATGAACTAAATCCAGAAGCACATGAAAAGGTCAATGATTCAAGACCTGCTTCTATATTGATCGAACTACTTTTTCTCTAAACTGGTAAAAACTAAATCATTTAAAAAAGCTATTATTTCGCTTTCCTCTTTACTTTCACTAAAATCAGTAAGCGACGGCAGGTTATTCATAAAAAAGTTTTGAAAATGTGCCATTTCAATAATGGTAGAGGCTAAGGACTTAGGGTATTTATAATTCGGGAAACACGCTAGAATAATGGTGCCAACTACGGCACATAAATCTTTGTATGGCTTAAAAAATTGCTGCTTATTATCCTCACCAACTTGTTTTGTCAAATAAGCCTTCGAACCCTCAGCAATAATGATCTGATAGAGTAAACTTTCGTCTATATAACTAGTTTTTTCATCATCTTCCACCGTAGTTGCCAAAAGTTTAATAACCCTTTTTAGTTTTTCTACTGGTTCATTCATGTTATTCGTATGAAAACTAATCTGAAATTCAAGCCAAGCCCAATACCAAGCCGTAAGGTAAACCAATAATTTATGCTTGTTTTCAAAATATCGGTAAATCCCCGCCTCCGTAGTACCAATATCTTCAGCCAATTTTTTAAAGGTGAATGCTTCAAAACCCGTTTTACCAATTAGCTGAACACTATGCTTAAGTATATTCTTTCCTAATTCCGAATTCTCCGGATTTCGAAGGAACAAGGCCTCATTCATTTTTATGTGTAATTGTAATTTCATTTAAATGTATTTCTCTTCTGCTTTTGGAGTAACAAAGTTACAAAAAATATTAATACAATTATTTATGATAGTATTACTATCTTTTTAAAAACTATTCCTATCTTTGCTAAAAATTAAATATGCTTCTCAACAAAAGAATACCATTATACTACATACTTAACAAGGTGAAGTACGATCTGATAATTGTCTTAATCGTCTCCCTATCAGCTCTTTTTGTTACCGATAGGTTTAAAGCATTATTGCCTGAAATGCCATTAACTATTCCTGCTTTCATCGGAACAGCTATCTCCATTCTACTCTCTTTTAAACTGAGTCAATCTTACGAAAGATGGTGGGAAGCTCGAAAAGTATGGGGAGCAATCGTTAACGACTCTAGAAGTTTAGTCATTCAATTACAAACGTTAACTGCCAGAGGAAATGACGAATTAATCAAAAAAATTGCTTTTAGACAAATTGCTTGGTGTTATTCTTTAGGCCAAACGCTGCGAGGCATAGACCCCACTAAAAACTTGAAAGATTTTATCTCTGAGGAAGACTTAAGCGAAATCATGCAGCACGATAATAAACCTTTGGCCTTACTACAACTGAACGCAAGAGATATAAAACAGCTGAAAGATACCAATCAATTAGACCTATTTTCGCAAATACAATTAGATAATACACTTGTGCGACTTTGTGATGCACAAGGAAAATGTGAGCGAATTAAGTCAACAATATTCCCAGTTACTTATCGCCTCTTCCTACAAGGTTTAATTTACCTTTTCGTTATTACTCTTGCTGTTTCATTACGAGTGGATGGTTTATTTGAAACACCTCTTCTAGTGGCAATTTCAACATCATTTTTCTTATTAGAAAAATCAGCTAGACACATGCAAGATCCATTTGAGAATAGACCAACAGATACTGCAATGACATCTATTGCAAGAAAGATAGAAATAAATATAAGGTAGCTATTAAAAGATACCGAAATCCCACAAGCATACCAAGCAGAAAAATTTTACTCATTATAAACAATTAACATCTAAAAAATGAAAACAGTAACAAAAGAAATGCAAACGGCCATCACTCCAGTAATGGCGCTAGACTTATTGAAAGAAGGGAATAAACGATTTATTTCTAATCTTAAACTAAACAGAAACCTTCTACAACAGGCAAACGAAACATCTGACGGTCAACATCCCTTTGCAGTTATCTTAAGCTGTATTGACAGTCGAACGTCTGCCGAACTTATTTTTGACCAAGGACTTGGAGACGTATTCAGTGTGCGTATTGCTGGAAACATTGTTAATGAGGATATTTTAGGCAGTATGGAATTTGGTTGCAAAGTGGCAGGCTCAAAAATTATTGTTGTATTGGGTCACACAAAATGTGGCGCAATAAAAGGGGCATGCGACCATGTTGAAATGGGTAACTTAACGGCCTTATTGAGCAAAATATCACCTGCCGTTGATAATGAAACACAGACAAAGGAAAATAGGAATTCTAGCAATTCAGTTTTCGTTGAAAATGTAGCGACGATAAATGTTAAACAGACCGTTCAAGCAATAATGAAACGTAGCCCCATCCTAAGTGAAATGATTAATAGTGGACAAATTGGAATTATTGGAGGAATGCATGACATCTCAACAGGTGAAGTGACATTCTATCCTGATACCATGCATTAAGAACCACGCTATTTTCCGGACAAAGATTATGGGAAGGGAGATAAAAGCTGTTACTTATAGAAGTGGATAGTTTATATTTGTTTCATCTTGCTAAAAACTAATCAAGGTGACCATAAAAATTATTTTTTCATCAGTGCTGCTTTTTTTGGTGAATTCCATGTTTGCACAACAAGTAGATCCAGTTTTAGAAAAACATGACTTGGTATATACTGTTCAATTTGAGTTTAATGAAATACCTGAATCTAAAAGCGAAGGAAGCAGTAGGTATCGTATTTCTGGTGCTAAAATATATCATTCAACAACAGGAAGTCTTCACCAAGAAATAGACATTCCCAGTAAATTAATACTACAAGATAAAGAAAATAAATACAATGTAAAGTATATCGATTTTTACAAGCGAAAAATTGCAGAAGCAAAAGATTTCTCTGTATTAATGGACAGCTGGTATGACCCAATACATTTTTGTGCTAGAACTAAAAGAAATTTCTACCTCTTTGATTCCACAAAAAAATCATATTACCTTGACACCACATTGAGCAATCACAATGACGTCTTTTTTGACGAGCAGTTGAAGACGTTGAGGCGATACGTCTTTAAAACATCAGCCAAATCAAGAATTACCTACACCTATCAATTAGAAAATAAAAAGTGGTTACTTATCGATACAAACGAAGCGCTGTTTGAACCCATACTTCCCAGAATAAAATACCCATTAACCGATTGTCTCGTTGTGAATGAGAACTCACACGTCCTTCCCTTAAAAGTAGTAATTGATAACAATGATAAGGTACAGGTCAGGGATACGTTCTGGCTTTACAATGTAAGTTCGGATACTTTGTATATCACAGCAGTGCAAAGTACTACCAAAGAATTTTTCAGCATTAAACCAACACTGCTTCCTAAACAACGTACTCCCCTCATTTTTAACGGTTTTTTGACACCTGAAAGTTATAGTTTTAATACGAAGTATTTTAATTACATAATTACATTAACCGATGGTTCCTTCATCTGTTTAGGTGTTGTTATCCCGACAATTAGTAACCATTCAACCGTATATTATAGAAAGGATAGCTCCGTCAATTATTCAATTGCTAAGCAAGCTAATGAAAGATTTTCTTTGGTTGTTTTTACTTATCCAAATGGGTATTTAAGAGCGGTTGGAACCTTGAAAGATATGGACACCAATTCGAGGGTTGGTAACTGGCTTAATTTTAACATGGCTTCAATGACCAGCAATAGTATCGTATATTCTAAAAGGATTTTATTATCGGCATTTAAAGATGATGGTCTTACTACCCACAATAAGTTCAAGGTGAAAGTTTTTGAAAATGGCAGTTGGAAAGAACCCATAACAGATACATTAAAAAATCAACTACTTACATTTATCACCCAAAAAACAAAAAAAATTGTTGCTTACACTGATTCTACCCAATTTGACATTGATTTGAAATACAAGCAACTTCCGATTTATACAGATATAGCGTTTTATCTTCTCAAACCTAATGAAAGAACGCTGAAAATTGACCGCTACGAAATACCATTTGAAGTTGTCAAAAATCAATATACCATCATCTTTGACAAAGAGTATATCAAAACAGCCAATAAAAAATTCGATGAATTTACCGATGCATACATTATTTCCTTGCAAAAGCAATATCCTGAAATTTCTACTTTTTGGATTGATGAAATTCAACGATGTTTTAGCCTACAAAATTTGGATGACAAAACGAGAAGAAAGGTATTGAAACAATTGGTGAGAGATAGCAGTATTTCATTTGTTAGCCAACTATTCTATACCAACCATAATCTACAAAGGATAAACTACTGCGACAACAAAGTATTAGCCGCTATTGATATAGACACTGAATACCCGGAAAGATTTTGGCTAAAAGCTAGAATAATGGGATTTTCAAGTATAGAAACAGATGCCGGTAACAACCGCTTTTGGCTAACATTCCCTAGTAAATTGATTGACGAAGATTTCTTTAATGCTTTCAAGAAATTAACACGGCAAAAATTGGTGTTCTTTGCAAATTTCAACTTCTATATTGCACCTGAAAAAACAAAAAATTAGAGATGTCACAAATCGTGTGACAACTAATTCAATAATGTTTAGCTTTGCATTGTGAAAAAGGTAGTTGCAATTTTCTTGCTTTTGTTGTTCTGTGGAAAATTCATTTACACCACAACTTGGTTGGTTTATTTTCACATCAATCAACAAGAAATTGTTCGCTTATCCTGTGAGAACCGAAATCGACCAGCCTTAAAATGTAATGGAAAATGTTATTTGGCGAAACAACTTCGAAAAGCTGAAGTAGACTTGGCTCAGAAGAATAATGACCAACAAACGCAATTGAAGCTTATTAAACAATTGGAATTGGAAGGTTTTTTCATTTCACAAAATGTCCAAATTTCCGAGCAAACCCCTTTTCTAGTTCAACTAGATTTGACCCGTTCGAGATATAACAGTCATTTCTCGAATGCTCACTTAAACAAGGTGTTCCATCCTCCCTGTGCATAAGAATTAAAAAGAGATCCTATATATTTTTTTTTAAAATCTTAACGCATTCATACATGAAATACACCTTGATTTTCGGACTCGCTTTATGGGCGTTTCCATCTAAGTCATGTGATATTTGTGGCGGAGTTTCTGGTAATGCCTCCATTGGCTTATTTGCTTCGACGCAGTTTCATATGGTCGGTATAAAAAGTAACATTAGAACCTATCGAAGTTACCTTTCTGGGATCATCCATTCTCACGAACGGGTGTATCAACAAGAACTTACGGGTCGATGGCAACTTACTCCCAGATGGCAGTTATTTGCTACCATTCCATTTCAAATTGGGGTTCAAAAGCGTGATCTAGGCCGCGAAGTTATTTCAGGCTTAGGTGACCCAAGTTTAATTGTAAATCATGTTTTTCTCCACCATAAAGATAGCAGTGGGAGCACGAAACATTTTCTATCTGCAGGGATTGGGATAAAAACTCCTTTGGGACGAATGGCTCCAGCAACCAGTTTGATTCGAAATCTATATCCTGGAACAGGTGCATGGAACATCAGTGGTTTACTAACTCATACAATGCGATTAAATGGACATTTTAGCATCCAACAGGAGGGTATCGTTACTTATAAATTAGCCGATAAGAATGGGTTCCGGTATGGAAACACCTACTCTATTGCTTCAACCTTAATAAGAAATAATAAGCTAGGAATGGGCAGAATGATTGTTGGATTAGGTCTTAAAGCTGAGTTCTTCGAACCGAGCGCAGAACTTGGAGTACCAATGAGTGTAAATAATAATCAAGGATACGATTTTTCAGGTCAAATAAGTTTGAATTATTTGACCAATCGATGGCTATGGAGTTGCCATTTAATGCAACCTATCCTTCAAAATTTTAACAACGGCAGCATGAAACAAGGCTCGAATGTTTCGTTGTCAGTAAGCTATTTAATCAAAAAAAGTAAAACCAATTAAAATTAAAGAACATGAAAAAAACTAACTATTATTTATTCGTAGCGCTAACCATTGGACTAGGTTTAATTAGTGCATGTAACAAACAAAATGATGCAACTATTACTATTGAAGAACCAGTGATCAATGACACCATTTTTAATTTGGACACCCTGCACATGGAAGGGACCATTATAGGCGGATCCAAGCTACATGGATATACATTGACGCTTACAAATCTTAGTACCAATGAACTAATTTATACCGGAAGTACATCAAACAAGAAAAAAGAATATGCCTTCCACGAACACCAAGAAGTATCCGTTCTGGACACTTCAATTCTAGAGGTTAAGGTAACTGTTAATCTGAATCGTTCTGGAAAAATGGCTACTAAATCTGTCACTTGTGTGGTAATTCCTTAACCATGAAAATGTCAGCAAGAAAGGGGGGTAACGCCTCCTTTCTTCTTAACCAAAAATGGTTGAATTGGCATTGGCAATTGATTTGCTTGTGGTTATACAGATAAGACTTGTTATCGAATTCAAACAATTCCCTAAAATCTTATTAATACATTTGTACAATGAAATTTAAACTTGTTTCTCCTTACCAAGCAACTGGCGATCAACCGGAAGCCATTCGTCAATTGGTGGAGGGATTAGAGCAAGGAATTCGCCATCAAGCTTTACTAGGAGTTACAGGCAGTGGAAAAACATTTACTGTGGCAAATGTGATAGAAAAAGTGAAGCGCCCAACACTGGTATTATCGCACAACAAAACGCTAGCCGCCCAATTATACGGCGAATTCAAGCAATTTTTCCCAGAAAATTCGGTCGAATATTTTGTCTCCTACTACGATTACTATCAACCAGAAGCCTACCTACCCGTCACGAATACGTACATTGAAAAAGACTTGCAAATCAATGATGAGATTGAAAAACTACGACTTTCTGCCACTTCCGCTTTACTATCCGGTAGGAGAGATATTATTGTAGTGGCATCAGTTTCCTGTATCTATGGTATTGGAAATCCCACAGAATTTAGAAACAGTATTATTGAAATAAAAGTGGGTGATAGTATTCCAAGAAATAAGTTTTTGCACCGCCTGGTGGAAAATTTATATTCCCGTGCAGGGGAAGATTTTAAACGAGGGACTTTTCGAGTGATTGGAGATACCGTAGATATCTTCTTGGCCTATGCCGATCATGCGTTGCGGATTGATTTTTTCGGGGATGAAATTGAGAAAATTACGAGCATTGATCCTGAAACAAACCAACGACTTGAAAGCTTTGAAAATATCCAACTCTTTGCCGCTAATCTATTCGTATCAAGTCCGGCAAACACGCAACAAGCCATCCATCAAATTCAAGATGATTTAGTTGTCCAAGTTGAAAATTTTAGACTTGCAGGAAAAATAGAAGAATCTAAGCGATTGGAGGATCGAGTTAGTTATGACCTTGAAATGATTCGAGAACTTGGATATTGTTCCGGAATTGAAAATTATTCTCGCTACTTCGATCAACGAAAATCAGGCGAGCGGCCATTTTGCTTACTCGACTATTTCCCAGCTGATTACCTTATGATTATTGATGAAAGTCATGTCACCTTGCCTCAAGTTAAAGGAATGTATGGCGGAGATCGTGCCCGAAAAATTAACTTAATCGATTACGGTTTTCGTCTTCAAGCAGCCATTGACAATCGACCTTTAAAATTTGAAGAATTTGAAGGAATGTTTAATCAAACAATTTACGTTTCAGCGACTCCTGCCGATTATGAAATGGAAAAATCGGAGGGTGTTATCATAGAACAATTAATACGTCCCACAGGACTCTTAGACCCAGTCATTGAAGTAAGACCGAGCAAACATCAAATCGATAATTTAATGGAGGCCATCCAAGAAAGAATCACTTTAGGTGAAAGGACCTTGGTCACTACGCTAACGAAAAGAATGGCGGAAGAACTTCAGAAATACTTTGATAAACTCGGTATTAAGTGTCGCTATATCCATAGCGAAGTAACCACCATCGATCGAGTAGAAATTTTACGTCAATTGAGAATAGGTGTTTTTGACGTATTAATAGGAGTTAATCTTTTAAGAGAAGGCCTCGATTTACCAGAAGTTTCACTCGTAGCCATTTTAGATGCCGATAAAGAAGGATTCTTGAGGAACGAAAGATCCTTGGTTCAAACTGTTGGTAGAGCAGCTAGAAATGTCAACGGAAAAGTAATTATGTATGCCGACAAAATCACCCATTCCATGCAACGAACCATCGATGAAACAGCACGCAGAAGAACGATGCAAATTGAATATAATCTAGAACATGGTCAAAGTCCAACCGCTTTAAATAAATCAATTGAAATAAGTTTAGAATCGAAGAAAAAACTAGAAATTGAAAAGGAAATGACGGTGCTATCCCAAGAAATAAAACAAATTCAGTCCGATGCGGCTGAACAAAAAAGTTTTTATGGAAACCAAGAGCAATTAAAAGATGTGCTAAAAAACCTGCGTAAACAAATGGAAAAAGCTGCAAAAGCCTTAGATTTTATAGAAGCTGCGCACTACAGAGATCAATTATTTGAATTAGAAAAACTAAAAGAAAAACCATGAACAGTAACACAGCCCTGAATGTATTTAGATGGACAGCTATTTCCGAAGGAATATCGTACCTCGCGTTATTAGCAAATATGCTTTTTATTAAACCTTCAGATTTAGTTCTTTATAAGTCGTTGTTATACCCAATTGGCATGACGCATGGCGTATTATTTATTGGATACATTATTCTAGCGATTTTATTAAAAAAGTCGCAGAAATGGAGCTTAATAAATTTAGGAATTATACTATTCGCTTCCCTGCTACCCTTTGCTACTTTTGTGATAGAAAGAAAGTTTTTGAAAAAAACTGCGATTTAATAAAGAGTTGCATATGCGAATTACATTCTATCCAACGGCGTTTTCACACCATTAACCAAAGAATAACAGGCTAATTTATCTTTGAAAACAGAGGATTTAAAAATTGACTTATTTAAGAGCATGCGAACACATTCTTGAATTCCTTCCACAATCGAAGGATGAGGATGCACTAATTCTGCCAAGACTTCAATCGGCAAGTTGAGTTTAATTAATAAGCCTATTGCTTGAATAGCGGTTGAGGCATGTGCACCAACTACGCGCATACCTAAGATGCGCATTTCACTATCATTTGTCACTATTATCTTGAAAAACCCTTGTGTTTTCCGCATAGCAATTGCTCTTGAAATCAACGAGTAATCAATTTTCACAACTTTCACAGGAATATTTTTCTCGACGCATTGTTGTTCGTTTAATCCAACGGATGCTACCTCTGGGGAAAGAAACATGATTGTACAGATATTATCGTAATTTAGTTTATCCGGTGTTTCACCAAATGCCTTTTCAACGGCATGTCTTCCTTCTATTTCCCCCACATTAACCAAAGCAATTCTTCCTGAAACATCCCCCACTGCATAGATATGAGGAATATTAGTCCGTGTATCATCATCTCCAATATGCACTCCTCTTTTAGAAAGAACAACGCCAGCATTTTCTAAGCCAATTCCTTCAATATTGGGCTGTCTTCCTACCGATAAAAGCGCTTTTTCAACCCTTATTACTTCACGAGAACCATCAGGATATGACAATTCATATTCTACTTCATCGCCTATTCTTTCTAAGCGTTCTAATTGAGCATTGGAATGAAGCACCACACCATGATTAGTAAGGTTTTTAGACACTAATTTTGCAATATCTTCATCTTCGAAAGGTAAAATTCGTTCTTGGCGATCAATAATATGAACCTTTGTTTTTCCGAAATTTGAAAAAATGGTTGCATATTCACATCCAATCACCCCAGCACCAACAATAACCATACTTTTAGGATATTCTGATATGGAATCTATGCCGTCACTTGTCATGATTACTTTTCCATCTACTTCAATATTTGGCAAAGCACGAGGGCGACTTCCGGTAGCAAGAATGATATTATGCCCAAAAATTATTTTCTCTTCACCTTCATGATTTATTTTAACACGATGCTCATCCATAAGCATGGCATGTCCTTTTTCATAATGCAGTAAATTATTCATGGACTCAGTCTGCATTAACTTAATATGCGCAGAATATTGGAATTTACGCTCAAAGATTGCCTCAGCAAGAATTTGCCTTGCCTCCTCCCATTTTAATTCAAACCTAGACCTTCCTTTAGCGACGATCATGTCGTTAATATCTGCTACGCGGCAAGATAATTCCCACAATGTTTTGGAGGAAAGAGCGCCATTATAGACGCCTGCCCCTCCCACTTTATCTTTTTCAATCAGACAAATTCGCTTGCCAAAATCAATTCCACGCATTGCGGCTGCGTACCCGGCAGGTCCACCTCCAATTACAATAAGATCAAATTCTTCCATTCTTTCACTAAATTCGCGTAAATATAATGATTGTAATAGGATTTTAAATTAGATTTTTGAATTGGTACAAATGAAATTAGATGATCAACTTTTGCTAGAAAAAGCAATAAAAGAAAAACAAGAGATTAAAAAAGCGACCCTCAAATTAAAAAGTGTCAAACGTCTCGATGATGTTTTTAGAGTTGCGCATGAAGCTGAATTTAAGAAAAGAGATTGCCTAAATTGTGCGAATTGTTGTAAAACAACCAGTCCTATTTTTCGAGACACTGATGTAAAAAGAATTGCCAAACACTTGAGGTTAAAAGAAAGTCAATTTATAGACAACTATTTAAGAATGGATGAGGATAGCGACCTTGTGCTTAAAACATCGCCTTGCGCATTTCTAGAAGCGGATAATACCTGCAGTATTTATGAATATAGACCCTTAGCTTGTAGGGAATACCCCCATACGAATCGTAAAAATATGTATCAAATATTAGAATTAACAGCGGCTAATACGCAAATTTGTCCTGCCGTTGCAGCAATTGTCGAAAAACTATGTTCGATTAAGTAATATCAATATGGGACTTTCATTAATTATTTCAGTTTATAACGATTACCCTGCTTTACAATGCGTGTTAAATTCATTGGTGCTACAAAGACATAAAAATTTCGAAATTATTATTGCTCATGATAGCAAGGAGGTAACCATTCATCCGCTAATTCAAAAATACCAATCTACCTTAAAAATAAAAGTGGTTCAACAAGAAGACCAAGGTTTTCGGAAAAACGAAATATTAAACAAATCGATTGAACAAACAAGTTTCGATAAAATCGTGTTTATAGATGGCGATTGCATGTTGCACAAGCATTTCATTCGGAATTATGAACGATGTATCGTAAAAGGAAGATTTTGTGCTGGCCGCCGTTTGGATGTAGATAGCAAAACAGCGAGCTTACTTCGGAGTAATTCCATAGAAAAAGCTAATCTATTCCATTTTATAAAAAATAAAACAAAACGAATTGAGGAGCGACTTTACGCTCCTTGTTTTCCTCAATCCTTGTTATCAAAACCAAAACTTCTAGGTTGTAACATGGGCTGGCACAAATTGGATTTAATAGCTTTAAATGGCTTTGATGCAGATTATCAAAATCCCGGTTATGGGGAAGATGTCGATATCGAATGGAGAGCAGTTAAACTAGGAATACTACCTTATTCCATGCGCTTTAAAGCCATTCAATATCATTTAGAACACGCCCGGCCCAACCGAAAAGAAATCGTAGAAAAAGCAAAAGAAATGCTCGATCAAAAAATCATGATCGGAATGGCGAGGTGCCAAAATGGTTTAAGTCGATGATTAAGTTAGATTAAGCATTTTTATTTAATCGATTGACAACGATTGACTATCTTTATACGTCATAAAATCTCAAATTCATACATGAAATATATAGTTACGTCCTCATTGTTTCTTTTATTAGTTAGCTATAATGTACATTCTCAACGTTCTAAAGATGGAAACTATACCGTTAATGCTGCAAATACAACGCTAAATAGTTATTCGTATTTACTTTCAAATGCAACTGCAGGACAATCGGTTATTTCATCGTTTAACAATACATTGAACGGAGGCTTCTTTACCTTAAATTTAGCTCCCGGGGATTTACTACTAATTATACAAATGCAAGGTGCTACTATGAATGTAGATACTTATGCAGCCAACGAATACGTGACTTCCAATGGAATGTTTTGGGGGCCATACACAACACCTATTGGTCATTTAAATGATTGGAATCAATACCAAGATTTATGGGGGGAGATTGCCGCTTATAATAACGCCGGAAAATTTGAATTAGCAGAAGTGAAATCAGTTTCAGGGGCAAATACGATTAATTTAATGTGTCCATTGGTGAATTCATATACGGCAAGCGGACATGTTCAAATAGTTCGTATTCCAAGGTATGCCAACCTTACTTTAAATGCAAACGCTTCCATAGTTCCTTCCTTGTGGAATGGTAATTCAGGAGGTATCGTTGCCTTGGAAATAAATGGGAATCTTGTATTTAACACAGCAAGTAAAATATCTGCTACTGGTGCTGGATTTCGAGGTGGTCAAACAGAAGATTTTACTTTGGGAGCTCCCCCAGGAAGTGTTAATAATGTAGGGTTTTGTGCTTCTCATGTTTCAACACAAGGCGCTGAAAAAGGAGAAGGAATAGCAGGATTCTATGTAGAATACGATGCTATTTACTCAAGATATTGTAAATCTGCTCCCGCTAATGGCGGAGGAGGTGGAGGAAATCACAACGCTGGTGGTGGGGGTGGATCTAATGTGGCAACTGGAACTTATACCGGTAAAGGGGTGCCAAATCCTATTTACAATACAGCTTGGAATCTCGAGAACGCAGGTTTCGGTGGCTCGATCAGTTCAGGCGGAGGAAGAGGCGGTTATTCGGGTTCAACAATTGATCAAAATGAATTAACGATTGGACCAAATAATACAGCATGGGGAGGAGATTACCGTAGAAAAGAAGGAGGATTAGGTGGACATCCCTTAGCCTTAGACGCCACTCGAATTTTTGCTGGTGGTGGAGGTGGTGCTGGCGACCAAAATAACGGTCAAGGTGGAAACGGTGGTCGGGGTGGCGGAATCGCTTTTTTAAAAGTATATGGTTCCGTTAGTGGACCAGGAACAATTGAAGCTGGTGGTGCAGTTGGTCAAAATGCTAATTCCGCAGGATTAACCGCACCGCAAACATCAGCCATAAAATACGGAAACGATGCAGCAGGCGGCGCCGGTGGCGGTGGAACAATTTACATTTCCAATGCTGGAACGCTTCCTCCTAGTTTAATGCTTGATAGCAAAGGAGGTGCTGGTGGTACACAGGTGTTATCAGTTGGTTTATTTGCTTCTAATCCTACAATGGAAGCGGATGGTCCAGGCGGTGGAGGAGGCGGTGGACTTATTTCCATATCAGCAGGCACAGCATCTCAAAGTGTTATAGGTGGAACAAATGGTACCACAAATTCTACCCATGTCTCTAATTTTCCTCCTAATGGTGCAACAGCAGGCGGCGCTGGAACTACTACAACCAATTCATCGTTTTATGATATAATTGCTGCAAATGATACCATATGTTCTGGCGGATCGGTAGCATTAACTGCATCAAGCATCGGAAATCCTCCTCCCGGATTATTAACGTGGTATACCTCTGCATTTGGAAATACGGTAGTCGCTACAGGAAATTCATACACAACACCAATAATTAATACCACTACCACTTACTGGATTGGAATTTGTCCAGGAAGTTTTAGAAAACCAGTGACCGTTTATGTAAGCACTCCACCAACGATCAACGGTGTGGCAATCGTAACGAATTCAACTTGCTTAAGTGCAGGATCTATTTCGGGACTAAGTGCTACTGGAGGTACACAACCTTATGTTTACACATGGAATGGCGTAGTTTCACCAACTGCATCAATCAATAATCTTAGTCCCGGAGTTTATACGCTTACCGTAACAGACGCATTAGGCTGCGCAAATTCAAGTATTCCCTATACAATTTTGGGAACCGCAGGTCCAGTAGTCAATGTCGCGGGAATTAGCATCGTTTCTCAGTCTTGCAATGGAACATTTGGTAGTATCAACGGGATTACTGCTCAAGGAACCAACCTAAGTTATAGTTGGACGGGCACAGCTAGTACCTCCATCAACCCAAGTAATTTAGCAGCCGGAAATTACACATTAACCGTTACCGATGGAAATGGTTGTTTAGCAACAGCTGGGCCATTTACAGTTCCTTTTATTAGTGGACCGACGATAAACGGAACTCAATTACAAGTAACAGACGAAAATTGTTTTCAGGGCAACGGTTCCATCTCAGGCCTTACAGCAAATGGTGTTGGTCTTAACTATGCCTGGAACCCAGGAGCCTCATCTACACTAGCGCTTAGCAACCTTTCTGCAGGAAACTACACGCTTACAGTGACCGATACAAATGGCTGCACCAGTCAATATGGACCAGTTACAATTAATAATACAAGTCCACCAAGCATTGCCAATACCGCTGTAATTACACCTGATGATTGTAACCAAAATAACGGTTCAATTACTGGAATTACAGTAAGCGGAGGAACCCTTCCGTATACAATTACTTGGAATAATACCGCTCAAATAAGCTTGGATATCCTTAATTTATCAGGAGGAACTTACACCTTGTATGTCACCGATGCATTTGGTTGTTCGGATAGCCTTGGTCCCTTGCTTATTTCTTCCAATGGAGGACCTTCAATTGGTATGAATGGGTTGAATTTAGCGATGGTGCAATGCAATGGTTCGCTCGGTGGAATTAGCGGATTGTTCGTAAGCGGTGCAGGAAATACCTATCTTTGGTCAAATGGAACTACTACACTTGACAACCCAAATCTTACAGTAGGAACTTATGTTTTAACTGTTACCGATCAAAACAATTGTACCGATACCATCTCACTCGATATTACTGGTTACTCGGCGCCATTAATTGATGCTACCCTGCTAAATTTGGTTCAGCCTACCTGTGTTCAATTGGGAAGTATAAGTGGGATTCAAGTAAGTAATGGCACTGGAAATTTTTCTTATATATGGACTAATACTAATCAAAACACATTAGACATTACAAATCTATCTGCTGGGAGTTATACCCTTATTGTATTGGATTTAACTTCCAATTGCTCAGACACTCTTTCCAATATTATTTTAACACCCCCTACCTACCCCATTGCCAATTTTTCATTTACACCAATAGACCCTGATTTAAACGAGGTCATCACTTTCACGAATACATCGTTAGGAAATTGGACCATTGAAAACTGGTTAATCAGTGGACAGCCATTTAACAACTCACCAATCCCCTACTCTTTTTCATCCGAAGGAAGCTATCCAGTTCAATTAATAGTTACTAATAATCAGGGTTGTTCAGATACTTTGATACAGAACATTGTTGTTTATGACGAATTCATAGTTCCAAATGTATTTACACCGAATAGCGATGGATCCAATGATTTTTTCACAATTGATGGCCTTAAACCCAATTCCAAGTTACTGATATTAAATAGATGGGGTGATTTGGTTTTTGAATCAAATAACTACCAGAACAACTGGGAGGGGGATGATCTTAATGGAAAATCGCTTGTTGAAGGTGTTTATACAATTATTTTTACCGATAATTCAAGTGCAACCTATTACGGTTTCTTCCATTTAATACGCTAACTAATTTAGATCATTTTGAAGAAGAAAGAGGATAAAAGCTAATTCAACATTTGTTTAAAAATAAAAACCATATAAAATTGTACCTTTGTTTTAAGTAACGAAAAATGATACATATCTCCTTATTTTTAAATGATATTTCAGGCTCTGAGATTATTGTTATTTTGCTTTTTATTTTAATATTTTTTGGGTCTAAAAGCATTCCCAGTATTGCGAAAACAATTGGTAAAGGCTTATATCAAGTTAGAAATGCAACGGCAGAAATTCAGCATGAAATAAAGAATTCTGTTTCCGATATCACTACAGATATTAATATAAAAAATATCTTAACTGAAAAACAAGAAGAACTATTGGCACCCATGGATCAAATTTATTCGGAAATTGAAAACACTATGCATTATAATAACAATACCGGAAATAAAGAAACCATTCAGGCAGATGAAGCAAAAAAAGAAACAAAAGAAACAAAAGATACAAAAGATACAATAGAAACAGCCGAATTGGCGGAGAATAAAGAAAATATCATTACAAATAGTAACGAAGATAATAGTAAGAATAATGATTCAAATAGCGATAATAATGGGTAGTTCATCAGACTATCCAACGATGAAAGCAGCAAAGGAAATATTAGAAGAGTTGGGAATTGGTGCGGATGTAGAAGTTGTTTCTGCACATAGAACACCAGAAAAGATGGTTGACTTCGCTAAAAATGCTGTTTCGAAAGGATATAAAGTTATCATTGCTGGAGCCGGAGGCGCAGCACATTTACCGGGAATGGTTGCCTCTTTGACTACTTTACCAGTTATTGGAGTCCCAATAAAATCAAGTAATTCCATAGATGGTTGGGATAGTATCTTAAGTATTCTTCAAATGCCTAATGGAATTCCAGTAGCAACCGTAGCATTAAATGCTAGTAAAAACGCTGGAATTCTAGCTGCTAGAATTTTAAGTATTTCTGACAGCAATATTCAACTTTCATTAGAAAAATATGCAAACAAAATGAGAGAGGATGTTGAAAAAAGTCAATCAGAACTCCATTAATTATAAAGTAAGTATTTTTTTCTAATTACTTTAAATTGATCTAAACCCGGCTTCCAAGTTTCCCGAATTTCCTTAGCAGACCATCCTTTATCTAATTGTTCCTTCAAGGTAGATGTGCCCGCCAAGCGATTAAAAAATGAATTTTGATCAATAAAAACATTGGAATCACCCAATAAATCCCTAGCATTCGTCAAATAATTCAAATTGATTTCATAACTGCGTTTGGTTAAATAGGAATCTAACTTATAACCGTTACAAGTATTATTGAATTGAGGAGGATTTTTTGCACCAATTTGAGATGTTGGTGTAAATGAAAAATCAGATACAGGAAATTTGGGATGTCCATATATTTCGAATGGCTGGTCTGTCCCTCTCCCTACGCTTACAGTTGTTGCTTCAAAGAGACACAAGCTTGGGTATAAAGATATGGCAAGTTCTGATTTTAAATTAGGAGATGGCGGGACAGGCAATACATATTTGGTTTTATGCGTAAAATTCTTGCAAGGAATAATCCACATATTACAGGTACGTTTATTTGCCAACCATCCTTCACCATTAATCATCAAAGCATATTCCCCGATTGTCATTCCATAAACGATAGGAACAGGATGCATACCCACAAATGAAGTAAAAGCAGGTTCTAAAATCGGTCCGTCGATATAATGTGCATTGGGATTTGGGCGATCAAGCACAACTAATTGCTTATTATTTTCGGCACAAGCCTCCATCACATAATGTAAGGTAGAAAGAAAAGTATAAAAACGAACACCTACATCTTGAATATCAAAAATAACAAGATCAATATCTTTCAAATCATCTGCTGAAGGCTTTTTATTACTTCCATATAAAGAAACCAAGGGAATTCCCGTTTTCTTATCAATCGAGCTGCTTACTTTTTCTCCTGCATCTAAATCCCCACGAAAACCATGCTCTGGCGAAAATACTTTTACCACATTTAGTTGCAACGAAAGCATCGTATCGACTAAATGTATCCCATTCACTACAGAAGTTTGATTTCCAACAACAGCAATTCTTTTATTCTTAAGGGAATCAATAAAAAGATGCAAACGATCAATCCCTAATTGCGGTGGCTTAGAAAAAATAGGTGTTGGATTTTTGGTAATAACCAATGGAATTGAATCGTCCTCAATAACAATTGAACCTTTATTTGAATAGGCAACACCAGCCTTTAAATTACAAGAATAAAGTAAAATCAATAAAATAGTTTCAAGGCATAATTGCTTTGCGTATTTTTGAATTCTAAAATATTTTCTATTGTCTTTTGAATTTTTCATATCAAAGCGTATTCTACTTTATAATGCACAAGGTATAAAAGTTTCTAAACCAATTTTACGTATAGCAGTAATAAGTATTTCACTATCCATTGTTGTTAACTTAATAACCTTAGCAATTGTAACTGGATTTCAAAACGAAATACGGCAAAAAGTTACAGGTTATTCCGCACCAATTATTTTAACTAAAGCAGGCTCAAGCAGTATAATTGAATGCGAACCTATAAAATCATCCAATCAAATAACTTCTTATTTACTTGGCGTTAAAGGTATAAAAAACATTAATGCCGTTGCTTACAAACCTGGACTAATACAATCATCTAAATACATAGATACCCTACGATTAAATTCTAAAAAAGACACTATTATTGAAAAACAAGAAGTGTTAGGGATAGTCATGAAAGGTATTGAAGCTAGCTATAATTGGGATTTTATTTCACAAAACTTACTTGAAGGAAGAATTCCCAATCTTAAAACAGCTAAACCAATTGATGAAATTTTAGTATCAAAAAAAATAGCATCCGTTCTCAACCTCCAATTAAATCAAGAAGTATCGCTTTATTTTGTAAAGCAAAAACCAGTAATGCGGAAATTTAAAATCGTAGGGATATTTGATACTGGTTTTGAAGATTATGACAAGAAAATTATTTTCTGCGACATTCGACACATTCAAAAACTAAATGATTGGGGAGTAAATACTTCGCTTTCAATTGATGATACGCTTTATCAAAATCGACTAATTATTAGAATTGATGTAGCTGGAAACGCAGATAACTTAAGTTTCGATTGGGGTCAAGGACCAGATAAATATAAAGGAAAAGCCATCCTACCTAATTTTATTGATACTACTTTACGAGTCGTAACTTATCAATTTGATAAACCAAAGGGCTTATTGATTCCCGTTGACACATCATCCATCACCTTGCACAAAAAAGATAGAAATTCTTTAATACAACTAAACGAAGAAAATGAACTAACAAAAATCGCTTCAAATGAATCAGGAACTCAATACGACATCTTATTAAATAATGGTGCGCTAAATGTTAAAGTCAAGGATGGTAAAGGAACTTGGCATGAATACATTGCAGGATATGAGATCCAACTTAACAACTGGGATGATCACGTAAAAATTGAAAAAGAACTTTCCAATCAACTCGAAATGAAACCCACCAAAAATGGAGAATTAGTTGAAATTAAATCTATACTAGAAGAAGAACAAGATTTATTTAATTGGTTAAGTTTTTTGGATATCAATGTAGGTATTATCATCACATTGATGATAATCATAGGAATAATCAATATGGGATCTGCACTTTTAGTAATGATTATCGTGAGAACAAATTTTATAGGAATATTGAAAGCAATGGGCGCTACTAACTGGAGTATACGAAAGATCTTCATTTTTCAAGCCAGCCAATTAATTCTAAAAGGTCTCTTATATGGCAATCTTATTGGCTTAGCACTCTGTTATTTACAATCGACGTTCGGTATCTTTAAACTAGATCCAACCGTTTATTATTTAAGCCAAGTCCCTATTGAATTAACCTTCATGCATTGGTTGCTACTTAATGTACTATCCTTTGTAGTGTGCTCAGCTGCCCTCTTAATTCCAAGTATAATTATAAGTAGAATTAGTCCAATAAAATCAATAAAATTTGATTAACCTTTTCCTGAACGTTTACGATCGGTTTCTTTTAAGAATATTTTTCTAATTCGAAGACACTTCGGCGTAACCTCAACCAATTCATCACTTTGAATATACTCCAAACACTCCTCTAAACTAAATATTTTAGGTGGTGCTAATCGTACTTTTTCATCTGCTCCAGAAGAACGCATATTAGACATTTTCTTTGTCTTGGTCACATTAACACACAAATCACCAGCTCTAGAATTCTCTCCAATCACTTGACCTTCATAGATATTTTCATTCGGCATAACAAAAAACTTACCTCTTTCTTGAAGATTATTTAAAGAAAAAGGAATAGACGTACCTTGCTCCAAGGAAATCATTGATCCGTTTTGACGACCAGGAATTTCACCTTTGTATGGTTGATAATCTAAAAATCTATGAGTCATGATTGCTTCACCACCTGTTTGCGTTAACAAGTAACTTCGAAGACCGATTATACCTCTTGAAGGAATCAAGAATTGAATGATCATACGTGTACCTTTTGGTGCCATATTGGTCATTTCACCTTTACGTTTTGTGACCGCTTCAACTGCTGTACCGCCAAACTCTTCTGGTAAATCGATCGTCAATTCTTCAATTGGTTCACATTTTTTTCCATCAATTTCTTTAAAAACTACTTGTGGTTGCCCTACTTGCAATTCATATCCTTCACGACGCATAGTTTCGATAAGAACCGATAAATGCAATACACCACGACCAAAAACCATCCAACGATCCGCTTTATCTGTATCTAAAACACGTAGTGCTAAATTTTTCTCTAATTCTTTATGTAAACGCTCTTGAATATGTCTTGAAGTTACAAATTTTCCTTCTTTACCAAAAAATGGGGAGTCATTAATCGTAAACAACATCGACATCGTTGGTTCATCTAATTGAATCGTGTCTAATGGCTCTGGATTTTCCGCATCACAAACAGCATCTCCAATTTCAAATCCATCTAATCCCGTTATCGCACAAATATCACCTGGCGTAACAGATTCAACTTTTCTTTTTTCTAAACCATCAAAAACAAAAACCTCTTTGATGCGATGTTTCTCTTGCGCCCCATCACGTTTTGTTAAAATGACATTTTGGTTTTCTTTTATGACCCCACGGCTTAATCTTCCGATAGCAATTCTACCAACGTAGGCAGAATAATCCAAGGAGGTCAATAACATTTGCGTATTTCCTTCTTCAATTACAGGTGGCTTAAAATAATTTAATATTTCATCTAACAAAGGAGCAATTGAATCAGTCGGTTTTTTCCAATCCGTCGACATCCAACCATTTTTAGCGGATCCATAAATAGTAGGAAAATCCAATTGTTCTTCGGTTGCATCCAATTCAAACATTAAATCAAAAACTTTTTCGTTCACCTCTTCAGGCGTACAGTTATCCTTATCTACTTTATTGATAACCACTAAAGGATTCAACCCCATTGAAAGAGCCTTTCCTAACACAAATCTTGTTTGAGGCATTGGGCCTTCGAAGGCATCAACCAAAAGACAAACACCATCCGCCATATTTAAAACGCGCTCGACCTCACCACCAAAATCAGCGTGACCCGGTGTGTCAATAATGTTAATTTTAGTTCCTTTATAGGTTACTGATACATTCTTTGAAACGATGGTAATTCCTCTTTCCCGCTCTAAATCATTATTATCCATGATCAATTCACCCGTTGGGCGATCTCTCTCATTTAAAAAATTACCCGCTTCAATCATTTTGTCTACCAACGTAGTCTTACCGTGGTCAACGTGCGCAATTATTGCAATATTTCTAATTTCCATTTGTCAATTCTAAAACTTTCTTTTTCTTGTAAAACCACCATCGCGTCTATCATCACCACCTCCTGTTCGTGGACGATCTCCACCTCCACCAGTTCTCGGACGATCATTACCTGCACTTGATCTCGGTCGGTCACCTCCTTCATTTGAACTTGATCGATCTCCACCGTATGAACTACTTCGGCCACCGCCTCCACCACCACCGTATGAACTGCTTCGGCCACCGCCTCCACCACCACCGTATGAACTGCTTCGGCCACCGCCTCCGCCTCCACCGTATGAACTGCTTCGGCCAGCGCCTCCGCCTCCACCGTATGAGCTGCTTCGGCCACCGCCTCCACCACCACCGCTTCTTGAACGATCTCCACCACCAAATCCTGAACGAGGCTTGTCTCTGAATCCGCCACCACTTTCTTTCGAAGTAGTAACTTCGATACTTACCGTATTTCCGTCAAAATCAGTTCCATTTACTTGCTTAATAATATTATCTGCATGTTCCTCATCCGCTTCAAAGAAAGAGAACGAAGTCATAATGTCTATTTTACCAACAGCAGTTGAATTCAAACCTGTTGCATCACAAATTACACGTAATAAAGCGCCAGGATTAAAACCATCTCGTCGTCCGATATTAACAAAAAACCTTGTTTTACCAACATCACTGCTCCTTGAACGTTCTCCTTTTGGACCTCGATCTTCCCGATCAGAACCAGCAGATGAGGCATTCAAATCACCAGCACGCTCATAATACTCGATAAATCGATTAAACTCAGCCGAAACGAACATCTTAACTACCTCTTCTTTAGAAAAATTTTCAAATTCAGCAAAAATGGTAGGTAAAAACGGCGTAATATCTTTTTCTCTAACTTCAGTCGCGATTACCTTTTCGATCAAGCGCATCAATTGAATACGACATATCTCTTTTGCATTAGGAATTTCACCTTTTGTAAAAGTAGTACGCATCTGTCGTTCAATAGCTTTAATCTTAAATCCTTCTTTTGCACTAACCAACACTAAAGATTCGCCTTTTTTTCCAGCACGTGCAGTACGACCGCTTCTGTGCGTATAATTTTCAATATCGTCCGGCAAGTTATAATTAATAACATGCGTAATATTATCGATATCTAACCCCCTTGCAGCAACATCGGTTGCTACCAAGAGTTGCAATTCTTTACTTCTAAATCGTTGCATAACCAAATCGCGCATTGCTTGAGACAAATCACCGTGAAGTGGTTCAGCATTGTATCCATCTCTGCTTAATTTTTGAGCAACCGTAGCCGTTTCGGATCTAGTTCTACAAAATATTAAACCATAAATAGTTGGATTAAAATCAATCAGACGCTTTACCGCCTCATATCGATCTTTTTCTTTGACCATATAATAGATATGATCAATATTCTCATTACTTTGATTTTTGTGACCAATAGATACTTCTAGCGGATCACTCATATAATTTTTAGCAATTGAAGCAACCTCTTTCGGCATGGTAGCTGAAAAAAGCCAAACATTTTTTCCCTTCGGAGTAGTTTCAAGAATACTATCAATGTCTTCTTTGAATCCCATGTTCAACATTTCATCGGCCTCATCCAAAACGACATACCTTACTTGAGAAAGTTGGATCACTTTACGTTTGATTAAATCCATCAATCTTCCCGGCGTGGCCACAATAATAGGAGCGCCTCTTTTAATATCCGTTATTTGCTTACGAATATCGGCACCACCATATACGGCAACAATGTTGCAGTCAAGGTACTTAGAATAATTTCCTAAATCTTTGGATATTTGCAAGCAAAGCTCGCGTGTGGGGCAAATGATCAAGCCTTGCGGTAATTTCAAGCTTGTATCGATATTACTAATTAACGGCAGACCAAACGCTGCAGTTTTCCCGGTTCCTGTTTGGGCAAGCCCAACAAAATCGCAATCATCCTTCATCAAATGTGGGATTGCTTGTTCTTGGATTGGAGTTGGCACTGAAAAACCCAAATCTTCTAACGACTTCAGTACCTCACCCCTTAAACCCAGCTCTTCAAATGTCATTTTTTTATTTTAAATTGGGTGCAAAGGTACAGATAAATTTAGGAAGCACTAATTAATTAAAGAATACCTTTAAAACAAATAAAATTTAAATTGCTCAGAATGATAAAGATTTTATATTTTTGAGAAAAATTATTCAATGAATTTAAAAGGAATTATTTCCATTTCAGGAAGACCAGGCTTATATAAAGTTATTACACAAGGTAAAAATAGTGTGATTGTAGAATCCTTAATGGACAAGAAACGCTTCCCTGCGCATGCTTCCGAAAAAATTTCTTCCTTAGAAGATATTAGCATGTTTACCTACGATGAAGATGCCAAATTAGTGGATGTCCTTACTAAATTGTTTGAAATTCAAGCTGGAGCTGAAGGACCTTCCAATAAAAGCGATGAGAAGACATTGCGTTCAAAATTTGAAGAGGCATTACCAAATTATGACAAAGAGCGTGTTTATTTTTCTGATATCAAGAAATTATTTCAATGGTACAACATGCTATTAGCAGAAGGATTATTGGTTGTTGAAGCAGAAGTTGAAGCAGAAGTTGAAGCAGAAGTTGCAACAGAAGAAATAGTTGAAAAAGATTCAAAAGCTAAAAAAGCAGATACTCCAAAAAAAGCTGCACCTAAGAAAGCGGCAGTAAAAACAAGTGCTGCTCCAAATAAATCAGCTAAACCTGCAGCAGTTAAAAAAGTGGCTACCGTTAAAACTGGCGGAGGAAGAGGGAAATAATTCTATTTTCTTTAAAATAAAACTAAGTAGGGAATCCTTTAATTATTTCCGCCAATCGTTCTACTTGAATTTTACGCGAGTATTTTTCAATGCCATTTGATTCGCAGGCAATACATCCTTTTTCTTTAAATTCAGTATATAATTCTTTAAGTACTTCTTTTAAGTGAGTAGCATCCTTCACGATTATGCCAGCATTCGTTTCATTGATTAGTTCAGCTTGGAGCTGTTTGCTATCACTACCTGATTCATCAATAGAATAGTATTTCTGCTTCAGAATATTCGCTTCTGGATCATTTGAATAACACATTATTATTTTCCTACGAATTCCCAGGTAATCAAAAATTTTGGTGCCCATAAAGGAGTAATAATTAAATAGAAGCATGACATTATCTGACGCTAATTTTTCAAGTAATTCTTTGTTTTGCATTTTAGGTGATATGAAAACATGATCTTTTAATTTCGGGAATTCCACATTAACGAATCTATTTAATTCATTCGCCAGATTTGTTCCGTAAAATTTAAAGACTATTTTGGCCTGTGGATTTTCTGTGACAAAAGCGTTTGCTACGCGAAGGAAACTTTCAATTGGATGCCAATTATAAATTGTTCCAACAAAAGAAATACTAAAGACTTCTTTATTTTGTGGGATATTTTTTAATTTGTCTATTACCAATGAATCGTAACCGTTTGGTGAAATACTATATGGTTTATTTGGAATTAAATGATCTATCTTGGAATGCACAAATATTGAAACTGTTTGGATATATGACGATGAAGCAACTGTTTTCTTCTCAAAATAGGCATTACATTTTTTTTGAATGACCATTTTTCTACGTTCTTCATTGTGACTCCAAGGATCTCGATAGTCTGCTATCCAAGGAATACCAAACTCTTTACTCAATTTGGAAGCGAAACTAAATAAAACGAAAGGATCCCCTGTTGCAAGAATTACATCCACTTTGTTGTTTTTCAAGAATTCTTTTGCCCCTCGATACAACGCTGCTTTTGGTCCTATTGGGAAAAAAAATTGGGCGATTTCATAAAAAGCACTGATTGATTTTCTGAGAATTCGATATCTCGTGTCTCCGTATTTCAACATCAATCGATTCGCGAAATTTGGCTTATAAGGCGTTCTGATAATCATTCCAAACTCCGTATTTTCAATGATGCATTCTTCTGATTCACCAGCAGAAATATAATCCAAGTGATTTCCATGAGCATTTCCCCATTGTCGCGTTACCACGATTGGCTCTACCTCAAATTCTTTCAAATGCTTGTACCAATTATATGGCCGTAAGCCACCAACAGAAACATAGGGTGGAAAATCATAAGCGAGGATTAGAACTTTTTTCATTTATTTTTATTCTTTTCAATTCGAAATAGGTTCGCTGATTGTATTTTTTTAATTTCCTTGTCAAAATCACTTTCAATTGAATTGATAAGGTTTTGATTGAATTTCTCATATTCTATTTCGGCCATATCAACTGCTAATTGATGTGATATTTTACCCGCATTTGTAAAAATTTGTCGATCGTTTAACGTTAAAAAACCATCTAATTTTTCAATCCAATCCTTCATATGCATTGTCTTTTTGCGAATAGCTTGACCTTCGGCAAATATTAAATATTGCTCAGCTAAATTATTTAGTGCTAAAAGTTCATCTTCGCTTAAGTAGTTTTTTGCTATGACAACATCTTGTTTTCGAGGCTTATTTCTTTTCCAATTAGTTAAACCCATGTTTGGTTCCTTACTATTAGCCCGTTCAGAAATAATCTCAGCTGCAGTTTGACCAGTAATTGCCCAATGCATTTTGTTTTGAACTGTTTGAAAAAACAGTACACTCATTTCAAGTGTTGGGTCGTAATCTACGCTAGTTGCATATATGTCTGTAATTTTTTGATAAAATCTTCTTTCGGATGTTCTTATATCCTGAATACGCCTAATGAGCTCTTCAAAATAATCAAATTGTTGATTTGGGTTTTTAAGCCGCTCATCATCCATCACAAAACCTTTTACAATATATTCTTTGATATGCTGCGTTGCCCATTGACGAAAACGCGTTGCAACTTTTGATTTTATTCTGTAACCAACAGAAATGATTGCGTCGAGATTGTAATACTCAATTGTTCGGTTAACCTCCCTTTTTCCTTCCAATCGAACTATTAAGAAATCCTTAATAGTTGCCGACTCTATTAATTCGCCCTCTTCAAAAATGTTTTTTAGATGAATATTAATATTGGCAACTGTAGTTTGAAATAAAGCTGCCATCAATTTCTGACTTAGCCACACGGTTTCATTTTCTAATCGAACTTCTAATTTTGTGTCTCCACTTTCAGTTTGATAAATAATTATTTGTGTGTTATTTTCTGTCATATTTAGTTTAATCTACGGATATTTTTTCGATAATAATATAAAACATTTATTCTTAAACTAATTGTATGGTCTTAAGCCACCAACAGAGACGTAGGGTGGAAAATCATAAGCAAGAATCAAAACTTTCTTCATTCTAAACAAAAATATAGAAACAAATTGTGATTAGCGGATACTATTGTATACGTGCACCATTTTTTCCATTTCAACTGAACGATTACCATGCGCTAAAACTTGCTGGTAAGCTCGTTCAAGTAATTCAAGGTCATAATGAATAAATGACGCCTCGATTACCTCAACCAATTCCTCTACATCGAAGGATTTTAACCTTACACACGTATTTTCAAATAAATCCTTGTCATAATTTAAATTTGAAATAACTAAGGGGCATTTTGCTGCCATTGCTTCCAATGCAGAGTTGGGCGTACCATCACTAATGGGCGTCATTAGGCAAAGTGAAGCTTTTTTCAAGAACATCCACATCGACGGCTGATCTAAGTAATCTATAACATGATAAGTAAGATTAATTTCTGCTTTTAGTTGAATCAATCTTTTCAATTGAGCTTGGTAATATTCCTCATCAAATTGTTTACCTCTTATAAAAACAAAAGTAAAGCGCTCAATAATTTTTCGGTCTAATTTGGAAATAGCATCCAATTGAAATTCAATGTTATAAATTGGCGCCATGAAACGCGGAGAAAAAACAAATTCTTTTTCTCTTAAGAAATCGGGAATTAATTCATTTTGATCTATTTGGTCAATTTTTTCAACCTCTACCCCTGTTCTGACTAATGTTAAGTTTGCTCCGTTAAAAAGTTCAGTTGCCTTTTCAATTTGAGGGAAAGACGTTCCTGTTACTACGCTAGCTTTTAAAAAAGCTTTTTTGAATTGACGAAAAAGAAAAGCAAAATAGCTATTTTTTATTCCTACTTGATTTAAGAGCGCCGGAATAACAAGCAGAATGTCCGACCCTCGCATTGTAATTACTCCAGGGTTTTTCGAAAAATTCAACCACAAAGCATTCGGTGTTGCAAACAAGACATGTATTACATCTGGTTCGATGTGTTTTACTAATCTTTTATATTGTCGAATAGCTTTCCATGTCTTTACGGGACTTTTAATGGAAATTGGGTTAATTTGATTTACCAGTTGAATCGAAGAGTTTTCTATCGCTACTTTCGTTTGTTCTGAAAGTTCACATAAGGTATCACATAATAAGTAGCAACTGTAGTTTTCTACTTGTTCAGAAAAATACGAAATCCATTTAAGATCATGAATGCTATTTCCGTTAGCTATATAAAGTATTTTAAGCTTTTTCATTGGGCTAAATATTCATTTTTAATCCAACAATGAAAAACATAAATAATCCATAAGCGATGAGAATGGTCTTTTTGATTTGATAAATGTTCTCGCCAGATTTTTTCAATATAGGTGTAGTTCAGCGGAACAATATCCTGTTTTTCAAAAACGACTTCTTCAAATTGATTTTTCCATACATTCTTCATCCATTGACCAATAGGAATTCCAAATCCTTGTTTTTCCCTGTAAACCAATTCTTTCGAAAAATGATTTTCAGCTATTTTTTTGGTGATGTATTTGTTTTCTCCCCCATGCATGATAAAATCGTAAGGCAAACTACCACTAAATTCAATAAGGTCTTTATCTAAAAAAGGAGTTCGTAATTCCAAGGAATTAAACATGGATGCACGGTCTGTTTTTACTAAATAATCATTGACCAAGCGCGTTTTAATGGAAGCGTGCAACAAGACATCAAAGACATCGTTTGTCTCGTCAAGTGCTTTTAAAACAGCTTGCTCATGTTCCTGTTTTGGTGCATCAAAAAATAACTTATCGTTCAACAATTCTTTTAATTCTACTGGAGAAAATCCCATATTTCGGTATAAAGCACTTGCCAAGGTTGCAGGGTCTTTTTTCATTACTCCAGCTAAATAAGTTGCTTTTTCTGAATGAGTCAGCTTTTTCAATACAGTCAAAGGTAAATTTAAATAGCGCTTATTGTTCCACTGTTGCATGCGTAAGCCTTGGTTGTAGGTTCGGTATCCCGCAAAAACTTCATCACCACCATCACCACCTAGAGCCACTTTCACTGAATTTCCTGCAAATTTAGAAACGTAATAAGTAGGAATCGCCGAAGAATCAGCGAAAGGTTCACCATATTCCTTCAACAAGTCGTCAACTATGGACAAATCGCTAGGGTTCAAGATAATTTCATTGTGCTCTGAGCCAATTTGTTTTGAAATTGCGCGTGCAAATGGTAATTCATTGAATGATTCATATTCGAAACCCACGCTGAACGTTTTTAGTTGTGTCGAATAATTTTTGGCTGCATACAATGAAACTAACGAAGAATCGAGTCCTCCACTTAAAAAGCATCCCACGGGCACATCTGAAATTAAAGTTTTCTGAACTGCTTTTTCAAGTAATACTTCCGTATGAGCAATTGTTTCTTGTAAGCTTAAAGTTGTTTTTTCTTTATAGTTCAAACACCAATATTCTTTCAATTCACTTCCCTGGGCCGTCAATTGGATATAATTTGCTGGAGCTAGCTTTTTAATTTCCGAATAGATAGAAGAATCAATTGGAGTAGACATTTCAGAGAAAAAATAGCCTAATGCGTGAAGGTCAATTTCTTTAGATATACCAAGGGATTGAAAGGACCGAATATCAGAACTAAAGGCAAAAAATTTATTTTTTTTATGGTAATAAAGCGGCTTTTCTCCAAAGCGATCACGTGCAATAAAGACCGTACGTTTTTCAATATCAACTAAAGTAAACGCAAACATTCCTTCTAATTCATTGAGCATTTTTTCGATTCCCCAAAATTCATAGGCCACTAAAATGACCTCTGTATCACTGGAAGTTTTAAAAGTAGCACCTTCTTTTTCGAGCTGAATTTTTAATGATGGGAAATTATAAATCTCCCCATTAAAAGTGATTACACCGTTTTTTTGAGCATTCCACATGGGTTGTCTGCCTGCTTCCGATAAATCAAGAATACTTAAGCGCTTGTGTGCAAGTCCAAAGGTGAAATTTGGATTATTTTGAAAACAATACCCTTCTTGATCCGGCCCTCTGAATTGAAGTGCTTGCGCCATTTGACGCAAGCTATTTTCATCTACTTCCCAGTTGTTTCCAAAATCAATAAGACCTGCTATTCCACACATAATTAAGTGTTTTTGTATAAAAGCAAAAGAGATTCTACGTACTTTTCCATTCCAAATCCTTGAGCAAACTTTCTCGCTTTTTCACCCATCTCTAGGCGTAAATTGTCATTTTTAAGTAAAAGTTCAATTTTATCGGCTAGAAGTTTTGGATCTCTTTCCCCCACCATAAAACCATTTTCTCCTTCTTGAATTAAGTCCCGGTTTCCTCTCCCATCCGTGCAAACCACTGGTAAGCCACATGCCATGGCTTCGATTAAAGTAAGACCAAATCCTTCAGTGATTGCACTATGAATATATAAATCCGCATTCCACAAAAACGCTTCTACTTTTTCTTGCAATCCCACCAAGGATAGCTTATCCGATAAATTTAATTGTACTATTTTTTCTTGGAGCGAAATTCGTTCGTCTCCTTCCCCCACAATAGTTAAATGAACTGGAATTTTCCTGTTTTTCAACTCCAACACTACATCAATTAAGAATTGATGATTTTTATTTTTATCCAGTCGACCAATTGAGACCATGTTAAAAACAGCATTATCCCTTACCTTATTGAAATCCATTGGTTTTTCGAAGCGCTTTAGATCAATTGCATTTTGCAGTAGTTGGATGCTTTGCAAATCTTTGGGTAAAACGGTTCGTAAAAAATTCGAGATATCTTCTGAAATGGCAATAAAATTATTCCCGCCATTTTTCCGATAACACTTTAGTAAGTAACGTTTCTCAAAATAATTGGTTAAATTCCGTTTCGATTTAATTGAAAAAAGATTTAAATTATTCAACGAACTCATCCTGTCATGGGAATGCGTAAACCATTTTGCTTTTGGAAAAGTGCAACTTCTAGATACAATTTCAGCTTCAAATAGATGCGAGTGAATATTATCTGGTTGAAATAGTTCGATTGTATTTTGAAGTTCAGAAATGCTTATTTGATGCTTTTTCGTAATCGAAAGTTCTACTTTGCTTGGCACTATTTCAATCAGTTTTTTTATGTCCTCTACATCATATTCAATCTTATCTTCAAAAAGTATCAATTTTACTTGATTTGAAGCATTTTGATTTAAGATCCGAACAATATCAATGACAATTCGCTCAGCACCTCCTTTTTTGAGATTGGGTATAATGTGGAGGATTTTCATTTGTCTAATTTCAATCTCATTTCATGGATGTAATTGATGTTTAGGTTGCTTATGGTTTTTACCCCCATCGCTTCACTTTCTTTAGCCACCAATCCCCAAGATTCATTGAATGACATGTATAGATTCAAATCCATGGAACCTAAAATGGACAAGAATTTTTCCCTTGGTAAATCTTTACCATGTTCCACGATTCGATCCTCCTTTCCCAGGTACTTGAAGATACTTTTATCCAACACATGCACGACAACTTCATCAATCATCAGGGCATGAATAACTTGGTTGTGTAAATTTTTATTGAATGTATCTGCACCAAAAACGCCAATGTGCAGTTTAGTTTTATCCAATTCAATTTTCTTTATTTCTTTAGGTATTATTGGTGGATTCAGAGGCTGATGAAAAGAATTGAAATCGTATAATTTTGAAAAAACTTCTGCTAACCCTTCCTTAACAAATCCAAAACGACTTATTTTCTTCGTTTTTCCAAAGGAAATCAGTTGTTCAATAAAATTTTGCTTTAAAGGATCATGAAATTCACTAATGGTACCATGATATATAATTTCTATTTCAGTATGTGGGTGGAGCAATTCAATCCAATCGAAGAAATATGGAGCAAAACCGCTAAAGACTATTTTCTCAAATTTAGCTTGATAAAAAAGTGTACAAATTTCAATGGTTTCTTTCTCATTTAAAACAGTATTCGAATACCATTGTGGAATTTCTAATGAATTCGAAGGGAACAGGCCAACTGTTGCGTTAGCAATCCCCTTCCAATTTCCTTCTGTAGGAGACCCGTACAAAACCAAAACAGGATTATTTTCGCTTATTTCCTGGAGTTTAATTGCCAAGTGAGCTAGTATCTCCTTGTTTTGTGATTTCTTAAGTTTATTTAATAGCCTCTTCAACATACTTTAAATAAGGGCACTCATTCTTGTTTTTATTACAATATCGTTCATAAGCTTGATAAAAATACTGCTTAAATAGGAGTTTGTCAAAATTTAATTCCGCTAAAGAAGCCTCATCCTTACTTCTTTTTAATAGTTGTGAAGTTAAAAAGTAATTGAAACGCATCAATATACCTAGAAGATGAAAAGATAATTTATTATAACTTTTGCTATAGAAAAGGAATTCTGAAATTCGAACTTGTGCTATACGATGACTTGAATTGCCAGTACTTGCAGAATTTACATGAAATATTTCTCCATCCGAAAAAAAGAAATTCTTCAAACCCTTCTTTTTAACACGAAAACTCCATTCAACATCCTCCCAATACAAAAAGAAATCTTCATCCATATATAAATTTAATTTTTCAAGTGTAGCGCGTTTGATGAGTATGCAAGCTCCACTTACGAAATCTACCTCATGGTTTTTATAGTGCATTGTATCGGCATGGTAAACCCCTTCTTTATTCTTACGCTTGAAAAGCTGTTGCCATTTCAAACTTATTGGATTTTTTTTCCATTCTTTTTTTATACCTGCAAAGCCAATTCCTGTTCCTACTAATAAGGAATGGTCGACTGATGATATAATTCGTGATGTTAAAAGACCAACTTTCTCCGTTTTAGAAAGCAGTTGGTAGTGATTGATCATTTTAATTAAATAATTACTTGTTAAGGTTGTATCAGGGTTTAAAAGAAAAATAAAATCTCCATTGGTTTCTCGAATACCTCTATTATTTGCTCTTGCAAATCCGGCATTGTACCCTGAATTAATCCATTTGACGTTGGGGAAATTTGTTGCAATAATTATCTCTGATTCATCTTCTGAGTGATTGTCCACTATGACAATTTCGTAGGACAGCTCTTTTGTAGTATCGACAATGGAACGAACACATTCCAATAGGAGCTGCGGGGTTTTATAATTTACAATAATAATCGAAATAGCTACCTTACTGTTTGTCATTTTATTGGTATTTCTGCTTTTTAAACCCATTCACCGAAAAATGGTAAATACCATTTAAATAATTGGACATTCTTTCATTATCTATTCGATTTCCTAGTGGCATTCTTGCTAAAGCTTGTTTACTCTTTTTGTTGCTCTTAAAAATAGAACCTGCTTGATTTAAGGTAGAAGTTCTAAAACCAACTTTAGCAGCTATTTCCAGCTCTCTTTTGCTGACATCCAACTCCCCACCAAATGGATAGGCGAAATGAACAACCTCTTTGCCGATGTACTTTTCAATTTCACTTTTTGATGCCTTCATTTCATCAACTACCAATTCTTCCAATTGCTGCTTAAGGCAAATGTGATTCATGGTATGCGCACCGATTGTTATTAAAGGATCATTGGACAATTCTTTTATTTCCTCCCACGACAATGAGATGGCCTCACCATGTGCTTCCATTTCGGAAACACTTAAACCAAAACTCTGACTTAATACAACCGGCAATTCATTTCCGGGAATTTCTTTAATGGCCTCACTCACTTTACCAAACTGACTAAAAGCATTTTGCTCATTTTCCCATTGGAATACTGATCTACCCTTTGACGAATTCAAAATTAATTGATGATGAGATTTCACGTGGTTTTCGAACAAATACCACCACATGATAGCCGTTCCGTTTGGAAGACAATTTGTTACATAAATAGTAGCAGGAACCTTGTTTTTCTTTAAAACAGGCAAGCCAACGATTAGGTTATCCTTATAACCATCATCAAAAGTGAGACAGATAAATTTTTGTTGGAATTTAATTTTCCCGTCTAAGTAATCAGCTAATTCATCTAATGAAATAAAAACGTACCCTTTTTGCTTGAAAAACAGAATGAATTCTTCTAATTTTTCAGGTGTAATCGCCAGGTCCTTATTCAATCTATAGGCATTTCTTTCATTTTCAGGAAGGACACGGTGAAGCATAAAGATTATACCTTTTCCGCCAAAAAGTGGCGCAGAAAATATTCCTTTTGTTTTGACAAAAAAACCAAGAATTTTCCGTTCGATCCAGTTCATATCTTAAAATGTATCGTTATCAGCACCTGTGAATTTCAATTTTTCCAATGGGATTTCATTTGTAAAATTAATTCCTCCAACAGGATATTTTACTTCCATCGGGAAACCTTGTTTTTTAAACATATTTTGACCCCACGTATTCGAACTGGTATGAAAGCGCAAATGGGGCAATCCCAATTTGAAAGCAATTTTCTTTATGGCGTGAATTGTCTTCTCGAATTCGGTTTCAGCGCAACTATCAATGTCCCCAATAACTAAAAAACTATCGTCCAATTTTAGCCATACATTGATTCCATTGAATTGAACTAAATAATTTTTTGCATACGTTTTATAGGCAAAGAATTCCTTTGAATGATCGATAACCGGTGTTCCAACGGTGAATGCAGAACTTTTAAATGGCTGTCCTTTTTTTAATTTATTTAAGACAAAATCGCACCATTTATCGTGCAAGGCTTGGGGTAATTTAAAGGTATTTTTTAAACGAATCCAAGGAATACACTTTACACGAATTAAGTATGGCGTCATGTCATCAAAATGCGACCACCCTAACTTTTTTATAAATCCGGGATAAGAATTTTCATTGGGGAAACCAAACACCAAATGGAAGCCATTTTCTTGGCAATACGCATATGTTTTCAACGCTAATTGTGTAAATAAGCCTTTGCCCGTATGTGAACTATGCGTCATGGTGTCGCCTGATTGTGCGGCTAAATAATACTTTCCTTGGTATTCAATTTTACAAGGATAAACGCCATAAAAAGCAGCTGGTTTATGATAATCGTCGTATGCTATGAAACCAACATAACTATCTCCGAAAACTTTTGTATTTTGTTTCTCTTTGAATACCTCTAAATTCAATTCTTTATCAAACGCATCCTTGTAAATAAATAAAAGGTCAGAGACATTATTTTCAGAAACTCTTTCAAAGCTATATTCACTCATTTCGCAAAAGTTTCTTTTTAATAAACCTGTAGGGAGACAAAATGAATTTACCAAGACGATAGTCAGGCGTTTCTTTCAACATTTTAAAGGCATAGTATTTTTTTTCATATTCCTTAATCAAGGATTTTGAATGCTTCTGATAAACGTAATCCTTAATTATGTTTAGGTTGGTATTTGCTACTTCAAAAGTTCTAGATGTTGAAGCTACTCGGATATAGAAATGAACATGCTCAATTTTTGAAAATTTCCATGGTGATATCCCAACTCGAATCCAAAATTCCCAATCTTCTAAACCCAATTTACTTAGCTGCTCATCATACAATCCCACATCGTCAAATACACTTTTTCTAACTAAGCAACAAACGGCCAATTGGTTCCAAAGAAGCTGTTTTTCAATGATAAAACCTTCCTGAATTTTTATTTTAGTTTGTTCTCCAAAGAATTGAAGATTACCATAAACGACACCAATCTCAGAATCATTTTTCATGGCTTCAATTGACTCAAAAAGTGTATTAAAGCCAATTTTATCGTCGGAATCTAATGAAACTACATAGGCTGCCTTGGTAAGTTTAATCGCATTATTTCTAGCCACACACGGCCCAGCATTTTCCTGATGAAGCAGGTGAATTTTATCATTTCCTTCGAACTCTTTTAATTTATCAATCGAAAATTGATCCGTACTGCCATCATTGATTATATAAACATCAAAATTTGAGTACGATTGATTGAAAATAGAATCAATTGTTTCTTGTATCGTAGTTCCTGCGTTATAGTATGGAATGATGATGGAAACAAGAGGTGAATTCATGCGATATTAAATAATTGAAGGTAAGTAAATAAAATTGATTAATATTTGCAAAGATTATCTTTAAAGAATAATGAAACACCGCTAATCCAATACAAAGAATAATTTTGGTTATTTAAAAAGCAAAAAATTGGATTCTCTAAAATATTAAGATTTTCGTAAATATCAGACTCAATTAATATCATAATTGGTCTATATTTCTCCCAATCATTTGACTTAAGAACATCAATATCTAAACCTTCAACATCAATTGTCATTAAGTCAATTTGACGCCCAGTAGTTAAATATTTAGATAAAACGGATGAAAGTGGTTGAACTTTAATTTTACTTTCCTTAATAATTTCAAAACCATCTACTTTGCTCCATTTTTCTGCATGAAGCTTGTCAAATGTATTCACAGCTGGATTATTAAACGCATAATAATTCAGTTCATCTTCATTTAAACTTATTCCAATGTTTAAATTAATATCCTTCCTTCTTTTCTTTTCGAAATATATAAATTGATCTGGATTTGGTTCAATATTAATACCTGTCCACCCAAGTTTCGTCAATAAGTGAGTGTTTGAGTATTTCTTTGGATGAAAGGCTCCAATATCAACAAAACATCCTCCCCATTTTTTATTGAAGAATTTTAGCAAAACTATGTCTTCTGATTGTTGCGAATAACTTAGAGAAACATCATTATTCATTATTTCTTTCCAAATGTTTATAGGTCTTATAGCAAGAAGGTATAGCAATTTATTAGGTAATAGGTTAATAATTTTTTTTAACATAAGAGATCAGTTATTAAATTAAAAGATTTTGAATTTAAAGTAAATATTTCATTGTCATCTGAATATGTTGGAATATAATTATAGTCATGATTAAGTTGGTTAGCTAAGTGCCAGTAGCATAGTGGTTGCCGATTAATATCAGCATGCCCAATTTCTATTATTTTACTCCCTTTTGGCATAAAAAGCATATTGGTCAGCCCTGCCCCATGCGGCGAAATCAAAATATTACATTCAGAAAAAAGTTGTATTTGTTCATTAAGCGTTTTGTTTTCAGTATAGATAATCTCAAATCCATATTTGTCAATAAGATTAAGTAAATCTTGCTCATTACTTATTGATCTAATTATTGTTTGGTTTCGACTCAAATAATACTTTTTCCTTTTCGTGTTGGGCAGATAGCATTTCTTTAAATCAGTAACTAATTCTTTAATTGCAGGGTGCGAAAAACCTGAAATTGCTAAATAATTAATATGATAAAGATTTGATATTTTTAAATATTCAGAAGAATTAAAATAAAAAGGCTCTAATCCAAGTAAACCGATTGAATCGCTAACATAAGAGGGTGTTCCATTAGGAATAATAATTTTGAAGTTATAGTTTATGCTTATTTTTTTCAAAACCATCAATTTTGGAAGAGAGTCACAAAACCAATGATAATAATTCTTTTTACTCCAATGATCAAAAATTAACAGAAAATTATCAGGCCCATTTATTTTTTTTTTGTTCTTATGCTTATATATGTTTAGCAAATAAAAGTTGTTAAATTTTCTATAAAATTCACTATAAACATAAGATTCAGAATAAGTTCTTAATCCTTTAAATATTATACCGTCCTCCGAGATAAACACATTTTCAAATTTACTGATTAAAATATTATTTGTTTTTGGATTACTCCAAGTTTCATTAGGTTTCCAATCAGTAACTATGGAAAGATAATTAGCTGGTTGTGCTAATGAAGTTTTCTGTGATCTTTCAATGAATGTACTAGTTATAGGTAATAAATTGGGTTTCCAAATCTTTTTGGTCAATTTAAAATATAATTGTTTGATTCTATTAATAAAGTAAAGCATTTCACGGTTAATGTTATTTGATCATTTATGAATAAACAGCGCTTTTGACTTTAAATCTAGGTCTTTAAAACCACTATTGAATGGAAATCCCGTAATTAATTTTTGATGCGAACCCAAGGAATCATGATTTGTATCAACCAACTGTTGGTCCCAATTTACGATTGACAAGCAAGGGTAAAAATGTTCATGAATCACCATATTTAACAAGGTCATATCTTTGTGGTAATTACTTGTTGCTTTGAAGATTAGTTTTGTCATTTCAGCGGTAAAAAAATACATCAAATTACGGCTTCCGCCAGCCAAACCAGCATTGTAAGCCCACTGATAAGAAAAGGTCAAAGGTAGTGGGTAAATACTTTCATCTATAAACTGGTCACATTCCTCTATCAGCCAACCCGAATCTTTAATTCGATTGGCATTGTCTCTTCCAACGTAAAGCGCTTCAGGATCACTAATAAATGAAAATGGATGTTGCGTGATGTAAACATCGTTACTATCGGTAAAAAATACTTTTTCTAATTTTGGTAATTGTTTTAAAAAAAGATGATACAACAGCCATCGTTCCTCGAAAATCGAATAATTCCCCATTTCGCAAAAGCGAAATTGAACTTGATCATTTTGGTAGCGTTCAATAAACGCTGACTCTAAACCGTCATGCAGAATTATTCCTGAGACACCAATTTTGATAATAGAATCATACCAAGGTTGAATGTATTTGAAATCAGCTGAGTTGCGCAAAGTGCCTAATTGAGGATCTGGCTTCAGTGTAAAATAACAGGTAACAATAACTTCCTTAAGATTGGAATCAATATCGGTCATTTGAACCGTTCTTTTAGTGTCAGAATTGAAAAGGGTGTGTTGAACCGAGGTGAAAGCGCTAGAAATTTTTGAATGCAACTTATTCTTTTGTTTTCTTCTTTCGCTTTTATTGTACACAAAAATCCTGAAGGCTATAATGGAAAGCCTATTAATTTGAACTAGTTTATGTTTAAATCTATTAATCACTAATTGTTAACTTTTCCAAAACCTAATTTCTAATGACATTCGTGTTCTATTTTCATTAAAATTATACCCTCCTCCATGAACTAGATAAGGGGAAAACAACATCACTTCATTTTCTTTCGGATTTGGTCTAATTAATTTAGGCATTTCATCTAGAATTGAAATAACACAGGGAACTGTATAACTTGTACCATTTAATATTGCTCCTTCAACAGTGCGTTCAATAGCTGATTCATTCAAAAGATGACTACCAGGAACTAAACCCAGCGAACTATTACTATTACTGCCACAAATTGGCACATAAATATTTACGGCATCTCTTAATCGATCGAGCCAAACGTCTCTGTGTGGCGGATTATTATCTTGAAAATTTTGTGGCCTAACAATGCGTAAGAAAAAATTATTCATGTCAACATGTTTCGCCTTAGTTGAAACCGTAATTCCAATAATATCAGTAATACGTTGATTAACAATATTCATATCAATTGGAAAATGACAGATATTCCAACCAGATTGGATTAATTTAGCGACTTTTAAATGTAATTCGTTGTCGACATACAAATGATAGTTTTCTAGTTCAAAAGCAGCATCAATTACACCACCAGCTTCAATTATTTTATCTATTATAAGAAGTTTTATCCCGTCCTTTAAAATTGTAAAATCAGCAGAAAATATAAAGTCTTCAATACTATAACCCACATTTTGCCATGAGGTATTTTCAATTAGATTTTCATCCTTTAATAAAATGACTTCATCAACACCTTTAATTGTTTCGCCAATTAATTCCAAGGCAATTTCGTGATCTCCTAATTTATAGTTTACAATCATTTTTGAGGATCTACAGTTTGACAAATTTCATGATAGAGATTTTCCATCACATGAATGTTTTTTGCAATGTTATAATTTTCATCCGTGTAATTGAATTGTTCCTCAGCAAGTGTTTTTGCCTCGATAGAATTAGATAAAATTTGAATACTCTTTGAAGCAAGTTGTTTGTAGGTATTACACATTGGAAAAAAAGAGTGGAACTGAGTACTCGCATCACTTCCAAAATCCCAAAATAATTGTGGAATTTTAGCTGTGCTCATATCAAAACCGACCCATCCACCTGGAAGTCCATGATAACCATGTAACCAAACTAAATCGAGTTGTTCTTCCACAGCGGTTTTTAAAATATTTTCTTGATGCCCGCGAAAATGAATGGCGTTTTCCAACTTCAATTGTTGAGCACAGCTATAAACTCCCTCTTTTAAAGGATCTCCACTTCCGAAAATATGAAATTCGGCTTCTGGCAATTGTTCTTTTACCAATTGAAAGGAAAAGAGGAATGCATCCAATGGTTTTGCCGGAGTTAAACGGGTAAAAATACCAATCTTAGGTTTTGCTGATGTTTGATATGTTGTTTTTACAAATTCGTTTTCAATTTTAAAATTTAAATTATAGTAAGTATGTTCATAATCATCGAAAGTAGCTAGTTCAAATTCAATTTGACCTTTATGAAACCCTGATACAAAATGAAATTTTTCTTCTTTTGGAAAAGCCTCGTAGGTATTTTTAACTTGATATCTTGAATTTTGTATGTGAACTAGAAGCTTGTGCTTATTCTCTTTCGATATATATTTATAAATCTCCTTAAAATTGTATTCCCCCATTATCGAGATGCAATCAAAATCATCGAAAAAATGTTTAATTTTTATCCGTTCATCAACATGAAACGTGTTACTTAGTCGATTTTTAATTTTTTGTCCAATCGTAGGGATAGTTAACTGATTTACCTCATCAAAAAAATGAATTTTACTCCCTAAATCGAGGTGCTTCGGATAGTAATAATCGGTAAAGTGCTCACTCTTATTTAATGGAAGAAGACAAAGAATATCCACCTCGAATTCCGACTTGTTTAGTGCTCGATCCAATTCAAAAGTAAATCGTTGGGTACCTGCTTGCCAAAATTCAGAAACAACAAATAATAACTTTACTTTATCTTTCATCGAAATACTGAATGATTGAATTGCAAATAAATTCGATTTCCTCTTGTGTTAATTCGTAGTAAAATGGCAAACGGATCAGCGTATCTGAGAAATTATCACAATTTTCAAGTGTCCTTCCATCGTGTTTCTCCTGATAAAATGGGCTTTTATGCAAACTTAAATAATGAAAAACGGCCAGTATGCCTTTGGTTCGCATAAAGTCTAACAGTTTTGACCTTTCCTCTAAATTTGGCATAATCAGCGCAAAAAGATGCCCATTGTTCGTTTTATCTTTGTCAAAATGGAGCAGCTTAAAAAGATTCTTATCCGCTAAAGGTTTGAGTAATTCGTAATAAGCATTCCAACTAGCAATCCGCTTTGCTTGTATTTTATCCAAGTTTTCTAATTGAGCGAATAAAAAGGCGGCGATAATGTCGGAAGGCAAAAAGGAAGAACCAATATCCATCCAACCGTATTTATCTACCTCACCCCGGTAAAATTGGCTCCTATTGGTGCCTTTTTCACGGATAATTTCGGCTCTTTCAGCAAATTGAGCATCATTAATGACCAGCATCCCACCTTCTCCGGAGATGATGTTTTTAGTTTCATGAAAAGAAAAAGCAGCTAAATGTCCAATTCCACCCAATGGTAAACCCTTGTAAAATGAATCAATGGCTTGGGCCGCATCTTCAATTACAAATAAATTATATCTTGTTGCCAACTCCATAATGACATCCATGTCACAAGCCACTCCGCCATAATGGACAGGAACAATTGCTTTGGTTTTTGGAGTGATTAAGGCTTCGATTTTTGATACATCAATATTGGGGTGATCAGGTAATGAATCTACAAACACAATTTTTGCGCCTCGCAGTACGAAAGCATTAGCCGTAGAAACAAAGGTATAAGACGGCATGATTACTTCATCACCCGCTTGAATATCAATCAATATAGCAGCCATTTCCAAGGCATCTGTGCAAGAAGTGGTCAAAAGGCATTTTAGAAAACCATATTTTTCCTCAAAAAATGCATGGCATTTTTTGGTAAAAATCCCATCACCTGAAATTTTCATTGAACGAACAGCCTCCTCAATGTATTTTGTTTCATTTCCAGAAAGAAAGGGCTTGTTAAAAGAGATTTTCATCGTTGAATCAATTTAGATGGAATACCAACATATGTTCCTGCCTCAGTAATACTTTTAACTACCACCGTCCCAGCTCCTGTTATCGTTTTATCTACAATTGTAATCGAATCTGAAACAATGGTTCCAATTCCTAAGTGCACTGACTCCCCTATTTTGGAAAATCCTGCGATTTTAACTCCTGGCGATATGATGGAGTTTGATCCAACAAACGAATTATGAGACAGTAAACAGGCGCTATACATCAACACATTGTCAGAAATAACCGCATCCATATCAACAACGCAGCCCGGATACAAGACAGAACCCTGCCCTATTTTTGCAGAAGGATCAATAATACAGGTAGAATGAATTAATGTGGCAAAAGGTATTATACCAACTAATTGATGTACTATTTCCATCCTAAAATCCTTATTATTATAGCCAATAGCGCAAATAATCACGTCAAATTTTCCTAAATGGAATAAATCTACAATTTCATCGGTACCACCTAGAATTGGCAAGTCAAACTTCTCCTCACCCTTTACTTCGAAATCATCAAAAAAGCCAACTGGGATAAACTGATGATCAGAAATCGCTAAATGGACAATTTGCTGTGCCAAATTTCCAGAACCAATAATTGCTACTCTTTTCATCTTTCAGTAATATAATTCATACTTGAAGGTCCTGCATTAAAGAGTAAATCTAAGATACTTACCCTATGTTCAAAAGGTGGGTGCAACTGCGTATAGCTCGTATATCCCTCATAATTTACCCAACTCACTTCAATATTATTCTCATTAAACTTTCCAACATCCAAATAATCTTTGGCAGATGGCCCGGAGATGTAATGATTTCCACCTATTTGCTTAACTGCTTGTATTAAACGTTCGTTTTTATCGCCTGATAAATTTAACTCCTTCGAATCAAGAAGTTGTGTTTTAATTCCCAACAAGTCAACTATTATATTGATAAAAGCGCGATTAATACTTGATAAATTTGTCAATTCTATATTTTCGTATAAGTGCTTGAAATTAGCACTATATTCACGAAAATACGGCGCTTTACTATAATTTGCAAGCAAAGCATTCCAATGTTTTTTATTCCAATTGGTTGTAGAAACAACTGTTTCGTCTATCCGTTGACTAAGTTTCTCTTGCTTTACAGGAATTGTCAACCATTCCAGGCCATTTTTTGACTTAATTAAGTTTCTATTCCGCCAATCATTTTTGGTGTATTGCACCTCATCGTAAATAACAAAGACATCCACCTGCTGCATAAGGTCAAAATATCCCTTCCAGGGTATATAATTAGATTGAAGAATGGCCACTTTTTTCATCCTTCTTTCCAAGTTAATTTTGGGCGAACAGCTCCGTTAATTTTACCATAGTAGGCATGATTTCTTTCTTTATCACAAACTTCAAATGAAACAACGTCCATAAAATCACAGAGTTTTCGCATTCCCGTTTTATGAACATAGACATGAATAGAATAAATGCCATCATTCATCAAATTTGAAGGAATTAAGCAGCTAGCACTTCCGACATTATTGATGGACGTGAATTCAGTACCCGAACCAAATACCACTTCACCAAACACATCGATGACATCAAAAGCGACATTGAATTTCAACTCATCTGTAAAATTCCAAAAAGAAAAATCAAGCTGAATTGCGTCAGTTATAAAAAGTTTTTCAGGTTGAACAGTAATGGATTTTATTTTAATAAATTCATTTCCTATAGCATCATCTGGACTAGAAAAAACTTTACTTGATTGTACTTTACTGGCATTGGCGTTCATATAATTTTCGACCGCTTCATCAGCAGAGCCACTAAAGACAAGTTTGCCTTGATCCATAACGATCCCTTTCGTACAGAGTGATTTCACAGCGACTAAATTATGACTAACAAAAATAACCGTCCTGCCTTGTTGACTAACTTCTTTCATTTTTCCAAGACATTTTTTCTGAAATTCGGCGTCACCAACTGCTAGCACCTCATCAACGATTAATATCTCCGGTTCTAAGTGGGCGGCAACAGAAAAAGCCAAGCGGACATACATCCCAGATGAATAACGTTTTACAGGTGTATCAATGTATTTATCAACCCCTGAGAAAGCAACTATTTCATCAAACTTAGCATGAATTTCTTTTTTCGTCATCCCCAATATGGCGCCATTTAAAAAGATATTTTCCCTTCCGCTTAAATCAGGATGAAAACCCGTTCCTACTTCCAAAAGTGAGGCAATTCGCCCTTTTATTTTAATATTTCCTTTGGTCGGTGAAGTTACTTTTGACAATATCTTTAATAAGGTACTTTTTCCTGCGCCATTTCGGCCAATAATTCCTACAACATCCCCTTGATTCACATCAAAATTAATATCATCTAGCGCCCAAACAAACTTGCTCCCTCCTTGCTCATCGCGTGTATTTTTTTCAGTTATTTTAAGATATGGATCTTCCTTACCTCGAATTTTATGCAGCCATCGATTAAAGTCGTGCGCCATCGTTCCAGTACTGACCTGGCCTAATTCGTATTGCTTATAAATATTTTCAACTTTTAATACTTGCATCTACATATTCAGGTTAAACCGTATCCATAAAATTCTTTTCAACCCTATTGAAAAGAATGATTCCTACGAATAAAATAATTACACTTATACAGGCAGCATATAACAATCCGACATAATCAAAATGCCCAATTCCAAAAAGAGCAAATTTAAAATTCTCAATCAAAGGCGTTAAAGGATTTAGGCTAATCCACCAATGCAATTGACCAGAGGTATAGCTTAAGGGGTAAATTATGGGTGTCGCATACATTAATAATTGAATACCAAAAGCTAATAAAAAACTGAAATCCCGATATTTAGTGGTCAAGGCAGAAAATACAATTCCCATACCTAAGCCTAAGATTGCCATTATTAAAATCAAAACAGGAAGAAAAAATAGGGTGCTATGGAAAGAGAAGGATAGTCCTTCAAAATTTATTTTATAAATAAAAACCACGGCAAAAACAATCAGCTGCACGCCCAATTTTATTAAATTAGAAATGACAATAGAAATAGGAATAACTAGCCTAGGGAAATATACTTTTCCATAAATAGTAGCATTCGCTACAAAAGTGTTGGATGTCTTGACAAAACAATCCGAAAAATAATTCCACAGGGTAATTCCCGCTAGATAAAAAAGTATTGGATCAATACCACTCGTTGGGATTTTAGCAATTTTAGTGAAAACAAAAAAGAAAATTAAAGTTGTAAATATGGGTTGAATAAAAAGCCAGAGAGGACCTAAAATTGTTTGTTTATATACGGCAGAAAAATCGCGTTTAACGAATAAAAATATTAAATCTTTAAAACGAAATAATTCCCCTAATTTCAGGTTCCAATAAGAATTTACAGGCGATATGATTTCTGTCCAATTAGTTTCTTTATTAATCATTCATCCACATTAAGCACGCTTTTGGCTACAAAGGTAATTTATTATTTGTAGCAAGCGAAAAGTACCTAATAGATACTAATATTCATCGAATATTGGATTTTATTCATTGACTATTGATTGATTTTGAATATTGATTGTATCTTTACTTCCATACAATAAAAACGATGTTGAAGCTAATTCAAACGATGAAATTCCAGATTAAATTTAACAGGGTTTTACTGTGTCTTTTATCAATATGCATTAGCTCATTTGTTTATTCGCAATATGTTCCTACTTTGCTTTATCCACACAATAATGAAACGACTACCTCTACGACCATAAAATTTACTTGGAATAAAGATTTTTATAATAATGCTCAATATGAATTTCAATTATCAACAGACACCAACTTTACTACTTTATTGTATTCCATTAACACGAATTACAATTGGTATACCCCACCTGCGCTAGTTGGCGTTGGTCAAAAACATTTTTGGCGGGTTAGAAGTGTTCTTAATTCTGTTGCTTCCCCGTGGTCAACAACAAGATCATTTTTACTTTTCAATCCCAACTCAATAAACGGATTAACACTCTGGATAGACCCCAGTTTGAATGTAAGTTTAGCAGGTGCAAACGTGCAGTCAGTAAGTGACCAATCCGGCAACTTAAACAATGCATTTCAAAATAATAATACGCAACGACCTCTTTTTATCGCATCAGATAGCTTGATGAACAATAAACCTATTTTTAGATTTGATGGGACCGATGATTTTTTAGAGATCTTAGATAACTTTTCTATTGATTACACCGATCAATTCTCCATGCATGTCCTTGTTAAACCAACCATAATTTCAGTTAATAAAACCATTATGGCAAAATGGGATTATCAAACTCAAGGTTCATGGGCATTTCAAACAGATTTTGCCACTAGTAATCAATTAATGTTTGCACCGGCGCTCTCTATAAATGATGCAGGAAATCAAAAAGCGCTCACAACCAACGCGAGCATGACCTTATTAAAGCCTAGTCTTTTAACCCTTGTTTACAATGGGAATTTTGTTCCAAAAGTTAAGTTTTTCAAGAATTTCAACTTATTACTTTCAACTACAGAAAATATCATCCCATCCGTTTTACCAAATTCTACGGCAACCTTAAAAATTGGAAAATATGGTGGAGTAGCTACGCGATATTACCAAGGAGATATTGGAGAAATATTGATTTATAATAATGAGCTAAGCCTTCTAAACAAATCCTTGGTGGATTCCTACTTGCGTTATCGATATGCTCCGCCAGTATCCTTAGGTAAAGACACGATTATGCCTAGCAATAGTTTATGTACCATTTTCCAACTTAAAGCGCAATCTAAATATTCCACTTACTTTTGGTCAAATGGTACTACTGCGTCGAAATTAATTGTCAATAAACCCGGAACATATTGGTTAACCGCTACCGATTTTCTTGGAAACGTCACCGTAGATTCTATCATCATCTATCCCCCCTACCAAGATAATTTCCCACAATCATCAGGAATAATCTGTGCTGGAAATAGCATTCAATGGCAAACAACATATCCACCAGCCAACTACACCTTTTTATGGCAAAATGGTGCAACAACCAATAATTTTAACATCACACAATCAGGAAGCTACTACCTTAAAATAACCGATGCAGCGGGATGTTTTATTAGAACGGATACACTGGTAATTACGGTTGATTTGTATCCTTTTTCGGCTAATTTAGGACCCGACACTACCTTATGTACCAGTAATATAATTGCCCTTCAAAGTGGGGCATTGCAGACCAATACGTATTTATGGCAAGACGGATCCAGTAACCCTACATTTCCCGTTCAATTTTCAGGAGTTTATTCCGTTCAAACGACCAATATAAACAATTGTGTAGCACAAGATACCATCAATGTAATAGTTGCTGGTGTTGGCGCAAATCTAATCTATTCGAGCCCTCCTTTTGCTTGCCAAAATACCGCGATAAATCTAACTGAAAACAGCACGATTACCTTACCCAATCAAATTTTATCCAGGACATGGACATTTAGTAACGGCCAAAATTTTTCTTCGTCATCTATTTCTGTTCTCCCTTCCAATACCGGATGGTTAGCGGGAAACATCAGCATCGTTTCCACAGGAAACTGTATCACACAAGACACCTTCAGTATTTATATTCATCCCCGTCCGGTTTTAACCTTGTCAAACATCGATGATTGTTCCAATAACAACATTTCATTCCAAGCGAATAACATTGGTAATGCTGCATTAAACAACTATCAATGGAATTTTGGACAAGCAAGTTCAGGAGCATTAAATACCAGTATTCTAGCCTCCCCCATTCATTTCTTTGGAGCAGCAGGAACTTACAACATCGAATTACTTGCAAGTGATGTTTATGGTTGTTTAGATACGATAATCGATCCTTTACTTATTTTTCCAGCGCCAATTTCACAATTCTCTTTTAACAATACATGTGAATCAAACAATGTATTATTTAACAATACAAGTTCAGTATCAGATACCTCAACGATAATCCTTAATTCATGGGATTATGGAGACAACACGCAAGCAATTAACCCTTTCTTTGCAAAGCAGTATCCAAATTATGGTCAGTATAATGTGCAACTAATCGTCCAATCAAGTAATGGGTGTTCAGATACTAGCTTGCAAGCAATTACTATTCATCCCAATCCAATTTTAGATTGGATAGTTGGCCCATCATGTAAAAATTCATGGACTACCTTCACAGATTCCTCTACCATACCTTTAGGAACAATTATCGGAACCAATTGGGAAGTTAATTTACAATACAACTACCCCTTCAGTAATTCTAGTTACCAATTTTTGACAAGTGGGATTCAATACGTAACATTAAGTGTTACATCCGATCAAGGTTGTATTTCCGATAGCTTACTATTCGTTGATGTGCAGCCAGAATTGATTGCAAGTTATGCAGTTAATCCAAGTATTATTTCAGCTGAAATTCCAATAACATTTATAAATCAAAGCAATGGATCAACTAGTTGTTCATGGACATTGAGTGATGGCACTACCTCCAACTTAGATACGTTGATACATACTTTTGATAATTCATTAATAGAAGATTCCATTGAATTAACGATGGTGGTAGGCAATTCAATTGGATGTTTTGATACCATAATCAACCAATTACAAATAAGCCCCTACAATTTTGATATCGCCTTGACAAATCTCTATATAGAAGATGTTAATGGGTTTATACAATTAGGAGTAGAAATGAAGAACGTAGGGGCAATAACCATGAATCAATGTAACTTATGGTTGAAAATGTTAAATTCTACGCTAATTCAAGAACAATGGTTAGGAGAATTATTACCGGGAGAAAGTGAGATTTATATTTTTACGGCTTCCCCAACCTCCTTTGTTACGCTTCAAGATAATAGTTATCAATATATTTGCGTTGAGGCACAAGCCAGTAACGTATTTAATATTGAAGATGAAGATTTAAGCAATAATAGTATTTGTTCGAATCTTGAGAATAGCGGCGTCATTTTCCTTCCGATAAGTCCAAATCCAGCAACAAATAACATAACGCTTACTTTTTACGTCCCCAAAGATCAGGGAGTAATAATCACTATGTATGATGCAGAAGGACGACTTGTTTATTCATTCCCAACAAATGAGTTTTTAGAAGCCGGCATGTATACAATAGATGTTAATACATCGCAATATGCTGCAGGAAGTTATCTTATTCGGATCCAAGATGAAATTAGTACTCAAACCATGCATTGGATTAAAAACTAAGCACAATTTTTCATAATTATGGCATTATTTATGATATTTGCACACCCAAATTGAAAAAATGAAAATTATAGCACTCACATTTTTGATACTTCTATCAATTCCACATCAAACTTTTGCACAGGATAAAAAAGCTGAAGGTATTTTAAACAAGGTATCTGGTAAAATGAAAGCCCTGAAATGTTTTTATGTCGAGTTTAATTCCGTTGTGAAAAACAAAAGTAATGGAAAAGCCGAAAATCAAAATGGTAAAGGGTGGGTAAAAGGAAATAAATACAATGCAAGTTATGGAGGAAATACCATCATATCTAATGGCATGAAAACATGGACGATTATCAAAGAAGACAAAACGGTTTATGAATCAGATGCAAACAATGATGGTGAAAGCATCAATCCAAAAAAAATAATGACTATTTGGGAGACCGGTTTTAAAAACAAATATGAAAAGGAAGAAGCATTAAATGGAGAAACAGTACACGTAATTAATTTATTTCCTAAAAATCCTGCAAAATCAGACTTCAGTAGCATCACTGTTTATATTTCGAAATCAGCAAATTCTTTAAAGAAAGCGATTATGAAATCAAAAGACGGCACCACAATTACCTATTCCGTTACTAAATTCCAAGAGAATCCAACTATAAATGATACTAAATTTGTATTTGTAAAGAAAAATTACCCAGGATATCCAGTAATTAAGGATTAGCGTTTTAATGCGCGATCCATTTCACGTTTATCATCTTTCAACTTTAAATCTTCCCGTTTATCATGTAACTTTTTACCAGTTGCACATGCGATTAACACTTTTAGCCATCCCTTTTCTGACAAAAACAACTTAATTGGAATTAAGGTATTTCCTTTAATTTTCAAAAATTTTATAATGCTATTTATTTCCTTTTTTTGAAGCAATAATTTACGATCAGCCCTCGGTTTGTGGTTATAAATAGATCCATTTTCGTAGGTTGTAATGTGCATGTTTCTGATCCAAACTTCGCTTTCTATTGAGATACAATAAGCCTCCAATATACTTGCTTTTCCGGCTCGAATACTTTTTATTTCAGTGCCTGACAATTGAATACCAGCAATAAATTCCTCCTCAAGGTGATATTCGAATCGAGCACGTTTGTTTTTTATATTAATTTCCGCTGAGGCCATACTACAAAATTAACCTATTTCTCATCTTATTAAAGACCTTAGATTGATAAATTTTTATATCGCACCACTTATAACAATACATTATCCTTAAATTTGACCATGAATTTACCTTCGAAAGTTCTTGAACAAGTGGTTGATCAATTATCATCTTTACCAGGTATTGGTAAAAGGACAGCACTTCGACTTTCTTTAAATTTATTAAAAAGAAGTCCCCAGGAGATAAGTCAATTCACACAGGCCATTATTTCCCTAAAAGAAAATATTTTTAGTTGCACTGTTTGCAGTAATATAAGTGATGAACCTGTTTGTTTTATTTGCTCAAATCCAAAAAGAAACCCCGCTATTATTTGTGTAGTTGAAGACATCAGAGATGTAATGGCAATAGAGTCTACAGGAACCTTCAAGGGCTTGTACCACGTATTAGGGGGCTTAATATCTCCCATGGATGGAATTGGACCTCAAGATCTTAATGTCCTTCCGCTTCAGGAAAGGCTGAGCAAGCAGGATGTTTCAGAAGTCATTTTTGCACTAAGTCCAACCATGGAAGGTGATACGACTAATTTTTATTTATTTAAAAAAATTCAACGAACTGAACTTCTCATTACATCGTTATCGCGAGGGGTTGCCTTTGGATCAGAACTACAATATACCGATGAATTAACATTAGGACGATCTTTGGAACAACGCCAAGAATTTGAGATGCCACATTTATAAATGGCCATTATTTAAACCATGTAGTTCGGTGTTTTATCCACCTAAAAGAAAGCCCAAATACAAGTATTGAACTGGCAAAATAAGCATCCGACCATTGCCAAATTACAGACCCTTCCATTGAAAAACGACGAAAGAGGATAAGTACTAATAGACTAGTCGCGGTGGAAACTATACTAGGGTATTCATTTGCACAAACCGTTTTTAAAGAAAATTTATTAGGCGATTTTTCATATAAAAACACATTAGGAAAAAAAGCGGGGACTTTATTCGCCCAAATGTGAAATTCATTTCCAAATTTGTTGAATAAAAAATTCTCTTCCATGAACATAATTCGTTCATAATAAAGCCAATAACATAAACATAGCACGAGGTTTAACATTGGATTTGCCAAGTAAAAGGATAAACCAATCCATATTAAAAAATTAGCAAAATAGAGAGGATGCCTAACCATAGAATACCAACCTTTTGTGTTTAAATGATGAGCAACTTGCTCGTGCCTATTCCTTCCAGAAGTATGCTCGTCACAAAAACCAATTATTATTATCCTGATTATATGACCTAAGAGAAATACAAAACAGCTAAAAATCAATACTAAGTTTTTATAGAGCGGAGAAGAAGCTAAAAAATCATACTCATAAAAATAGGTAATTGGTATGGCTAGAATAAAAAACAACAAGGGTAATTGACCCCTATAACGAAAGAGGAATTTTCCATTTTTATCTAAAGAATTTATTAATGCCATTTGCTTGTAAAAAATGATTATATTGCCATACAATAAAACAAAAATAAGATTATTCACAGAAAACTAGTATGAAAGAAAAATTTGAATTAGAATACTTACTAAAAACCTCTCCCCGGGTTTTAGAAAATATGATTGCTTCACCTACTGGATTAAGTGAGTGGTTCGCTGATGATGTTAGCGTTAGTGATGACATTTATCATTTTGAATGGGATGGGACTATTGAATCAGCGAGATTACTGGTTCATAAGTTGAATTCAAGAATAAGATTTATTTGGTTGGAAGATGAAGAAGATGGTTTAGATACCTATTTTGAAATTAATTATCAAGTAGATTCTATGACATCCATGGTAGCATTGCGAATTATTGATTTTTGTATAGCAGAAGACTTAGAGAATTCAAAAATGTTGTGGGACCAACAAGTGGGAGACTTAAAAAGACTTTTAGGAGCCTAGTCAATATTTATACTAATTATCAGCATTATCCTTATTTTTGCATACTAAACACAACGGCTTGAAACGGCTTTACCTATTTAGCATACGATCTTTTATTGGCCCATTTCTCATTACATTGGTGATTTCTATGTTCATATTAATCATGCAATTCTTTTGGGTTTACATTGATGATTTAATAGGTAAAGGATTAAGTATTTGGGTTATTCTCGAATTACTATTATACGTTTCGGCAAGTTTAATTCCTTTGGCTTTACCACTCGCCATTTTACTTTCCTCTTTAATGACCTTTGGCAATTTAGCCGAAAGTAATGAACTAACCGCTTTAAAATCTAGTGGTTTATCTCTTTATAAAATCATGAAGCCACTTACGGTTGTCGTGATTCTCATCGCCGGATTCACCTTTTATTTTGCGAATTATGTAATCCCTGTTGCCAATCTGAAATGGCATTCTTTAATCTACGATATTCAAAACACAAAACTATCAACCATTATTACACCTGGTGTTTATACAAAGGAATTAGAGGGTTATGCCATTAAAGTAAAAGAAGGAAATGATAGCCTTTTTAAGAACATAATTATACACGATCATTCTATACCAACAGAATATAAAACGATAAAAGCGAAAGAAGCGCGATTGTATAGATCGACCAATGGGATGTATTTATTTTTCGATTTAAAAGATGGGGCCATTTATGAAGAGCTTGATATTCAAAGTCCTATTTACTTTCCAAATGGAAAGGAAGAACCTGGAACTAAAAGCACGCGTCCTTCTCGCATATCACACTTTCATAGGGCAACTTATAAAATGAATGTCACTGGATTTAAGTTAAATAGAACGGAGGAGGATGTATTTACAGATAAATTTGAAATGTTAAATGTTTTTCAAATTAATGCGGCAACTGACTCATTGAAACGTAAACAACAAAAAATAAAGGCCTCTTTTGTCGAAGGTATCATAGCAAGTTCTGGTTATTTTTTCAAAGTAAATTCGAAAGACAATCAGAGGATGGATATGATGGGACGAAAAGAGAAGGCCACACCAATAAATTTAAACCAATTAACAAGCGCAGAGAAAATATCAGCTACCAATGAATGTATTTCAAAGTTAAGACGCTTAAATAACAATCTTGAAAGTCAAAAAGAATTCATGAAAACTATTTCACATGAAGAGGACCAATACTGGATTGAATTTCATCGGAAGTTTGCTTTAACATATGCTATAATTGTATTGTTTTTTATTGGGGCGCCACTTGGAGCAATTATAAGAAAAGGAGGCTTTGGAGCTCCGGTGGTTGTTGCTGCTTTCATCTTCATGCTTTATTTTGTCTTAATAAGTACCGGTGAAAATCTTGCTGACAGTTATGTTGTAGCACCATGGTTCGGCATGTGGATCGCCGCCCTCTTCTTCACCCCTATTGCGATATTAATTACAAAAGCGGCAGCAGATGATTCCCCCATTTTTGGTCGAGAATTCTGGGGAAAAATTTTCAAAAAAGCTAAAAAAAATGCAGGTACTATACATTAGCCAAAAACCAGCATTTCCTGTTGTTGACGGGGGAAGTTTTGCAATGAATCGATTTTTTCTAGATTTAAATGAGGCGATTGAAACAGAAATCGACTATTTATCTATTACTACGAAAAAACACCCCATTTCTTTAGAAAGTATTCCTTCACATATAACAAAAAAAACAACGATACACACTGTTGAATTGGATACGTCCATTAAAATTATCCCATTACTCGTGGGCTTTTTCTCCGCATTACCGTATAACCTTTTGCGGTATAAACAAAAAGAATTTATCAATAAAATTAAAGCGCTAGCTGCGATTAAAAATTATAACTACATCGTTTTAGACGGATTTTATACAACAGCTTATTTGCATGAACTAAGCACTTTTTTAGATGCGAAAATAATATATAGAAGTCACAATGTAGAACATCAAATATGGTCTGAACTAGCAGGAATAACATCAAATAGATGGAAGCGTATTTTTCTAAATATCCTCGCTAAAAAAGTCAAAAAATACGAAATAAGCATTCATGAATCTGTTCATACAATTGCCGCTATATGCCAAACAGACGCAGATTTTTTCAATAAATTTTCGCCAACAAAAGTGCATGTTATTCCCGTTTCCATGCCAGCAGTTAAACCAGTAACTGCGATTACTAGCAATGAGTTATGTTTTATTGGGAATTTCAATTGGTTTCCAAACGTTGAAGGAATTAATTGGTTTATCGATAATGTATTTTCAACCTTACAAAATGAATACCCAACTTTAACGCTACATATCGCTGGATTTGGATCGCGAGAAACTTTACATACTTACACTAAAAAGGGAATTGTTGTGCATGGTTCAATAGACGATGTATCGACATTTATACAAACACATGGAATTTTTATTTCCCCCATTTTTTATGGTAGCGGAATAAAAATTAAAGTCCTTGAAGCCATGAATGCCTCTGTTCCGGTAGTTTTAAGTCAAAAGTCTGCTGAAGGGATTAATTTTCCTGAAAATAGTTCTTCCTTTAACACCAAAGAAGAGGCATGTTCGCAACTTAGAAGATTATTAGAAAACCCGACTGAAATTGATGCCAATCGTAAGATAATGAATGAAATAATCAAAACACAATTCACGCAAGATATTGTGATAGACCAATTAAAATCCATCTTGCATGACTAGAAAAAAAATTGTTATTATGGCAACTAGGTTTCCATTTCCAATAGAGAAAGGAGATAAACTTAGAACCTATTATTTATTGAAATCACTGCATAAAACACATGATTTGTATTTAATAAGTTTAAGCGAGGAAACAATTTCAGAAGGCCAACTAAATGAAATAAAAGCGTTTACAAAAGAGATTCACCTCTTTACCCTATCAAAAATTGGCAAATATTTCCGATTAATTTGGGGATTATTCAATAACAAGCCATTACAAGTTAATTATTTTACATCCTTCAAAAAGAAACAGAAAATCCAGGATCTTTTGGAACTAATTAAACCTGACCATATCATTTGTCAATTAATCCGTTCAGCTGAATATGTAAAAAACTATCACGATTGTCCGAAAACAATCGATTACATGGATGCACTATCCAAAGGAATGGAAAGGAGGATAAACAAAGTAAATTGGACTTACAAATTTATTTTTCAACTGGAGGCCAAGCGATTAAAAGATTATGAGCGTCGTATTTTTAATTATTTTGAATTTCAAACAATAATCAGCAAACAAGATCGAGACTACATTTCGCATCCAGACCAAAAAAAGATGCTTGTGATGCCAAATGGCATCGATGATTATTATTTTGAAGCGCTTGATGTCGAAAAAAAATACGACTTGGTGTTTGTTGGAAATCTGAATTATCCGCCTAATATTGATGCAATTAATTACCTAGTAAAGGAAATTCTACCATCATTACCACATTTGAAGTTCTTAATTTCAGGCGCTAATCCCTCGAAAAGTTTATTGCTTCAATTTGCTTCAACACCTAATATTACCATATCAGGTTGGGTAGACGACATTCGAGAATCCTATTTACAAGGAAAAATATTAATTGCCCCCATGCAAATTGGTACAGGTATGCAAAATAAAATACTTGAGGCAATGGCCTTGGGCGTTCCGAGTATTACCACCACCTTAGCAAACAATGCGATAATGGCAAAACATGAAGAAAGTATTTGGGTTGCCGATACAAGAGAATCAATCATTCTTGGAATAGAGACATTATTATCCAATGAAACGATGTATGAAAAAATTAAAGGAAATGCAAAAGAGTTTGTAAGAGAACGATATAATTGGAATACCATCATCCAAGACCTTTCTAAATCTATTCAGATTTAGTATTAAATCTTCGAAAATGATCGTATTTATCCTTGATAAAAATAATCAAATCCATTTCAGAGGCAGTTTTTAAAAAATCCGTATCCAAATTTAAAAAAGAAATAAAATCATCAAATTCATCTTCCGATAAACTGATTATATCAAAAGAAATATATAACCTCAATAGCTCTTTCACCACCTTACGTTGATCATCCTTGTAAACTTGTTCGGCAATCCACTTTTTATTTTGTTCCTTTTTCGAGAAAGCTTGATAGATCGCCGTAATTGGACTTTCGAGTACATCAATCCCAGTTACCAATTTCGTTTCTCTCAAGGCTAAGGCGCTTCGTTCCTGCTTTAATTGCTCCAGTGATTTTAATGGGCGAATAATTACCTCCTTTATTTCTTGAGGAATCCTTTCAATATAAACTGAAATATGACATTGGCAATTCGAATCAGGATAGGCAATAAATTGATAAATAGGATAATATTTTGTGGATAACGCTATAATATCATTAGGACTTGCAACAACAGAAAAATTACCATTAGGTTGTCCAAACACGCCTCTACCATTCGTTTTATTAATTACCATCAAATTATAAAATCCTTGTGGAAATAAGGTATCAATTACTTGACCTTGAATAAGCACGCGATCACACTGCCCAAATAATTTGAAGGAACAAATAAAAATAAAGGTCAGTAATACGTTTAATTTCTTTTTTAAATTCATCAAAATATCACTTAAAATCAAAGTGCAAAATATAGAATAATTGGTGCAATAAATGAAATCAACCAAAAAATAATTAATGTAATTTTAAAAAAAAGCGAGGCATCTTTTTTAATTGGGGCAATTAATATGGAACTAACCTGTGAGGCAATCAATGGGTTAACATCGTCATTAGAAAATTCCATGTATTTTTTTAATACTGCCGATCTTTCAATAATGACATTTTTAATTGTAGCATAATCTCTATTTGATAAATCCTCATACGTACACAAATAATTAACTCCCAAATCGTCAAGCGTTGAATGCAGGGTATGACTTTTTTGCATGCCACGCACCCTGATTCCCATAATAAAACCAAATGCAATAATTAAATAATCTTGAATTATCCAACCAATAACAATCATTAAAATGGAAGAAACCAATGCAAAAATCATCATAAATAAATCACGCTGACGATGTACTAATAATTTAAATAATTGTCCACCATCTAATGGATCGAGCGGCAACAAATTAACGGTATTTAAAAACATAAAGATTAATCCTAATGTTAAGGCTGTATCACTTTTATACACACTAGCAATAATAAACGTAACACATCCCAACACTAAGCCAGGAAAAGGGCCAAAAAAAACAACCAACAAACTTTCACGTTGAGAATATCTTGGTTTTGATCCTTGAACAAAGGCACCCATAAGTGGAATGAATAACATCCGAACATTTTCATACTTAAAGACCTTCATAAATAGGAAATGCCCCATTTCATGAATGAAAAGTACAATTATTAAAAATAGAATAAATAAAAGCTTTTCCGAAAAGAGCAGTAAAAATGAGAATATAAAAAGCAACAAAGAAAAAGCAGTTAATCCCCAATTATTTTTCGCCTTTTCTTTTACAATGATAGGTTTATCGGGATATAATGAATCATTATCCATAATAGTTAGTTAGGCGCTCCACCACGCGCATTTTTCATTTGACTCATCATACTAGCCATTGCACGAGGATTACTCATCATTTTCATCATTTTTTTCATTTCGTCAAATTGCTTGATCAATTTATTGACTTCCATAATATTCGTTCCACTTCCTGAGGCAAGTCTTGCTTTTCGAGAAGTATTTAGCAAGCCAGGGTTTGATCGTTCTTTAGGTGTCATAGAGAGAATAATTGCTTCAATGCCTTTAAACGCATCATCTGGAATTTCGGTATCTTTCATAGCTTTTCCCATCCCAGGCAGCATGCCCATCAAATCCATGACATTCCCCATTTTTTTAATTTGATTCAATTGAGCTAAAAAGTCATTGAAATCAAATTGATCTTTCATTATTTTCCGCTGAAGCTTTCGCGCTTCCTCCTCATCGTATTGTTCTTGTGCCTTTTCTACTAAGGAAACAACATCTCCCATACCAAGAATTCGGTCTGCCATCCTAGCGGGATAAAAGACATCAATTGCATCCATCTTTTCCCCGGTCCCGACAAACTTAATCGGTTTGTTTACAACAGATTTTATAGTTAACGCAGCCCCACCTCTTGTATCCCCATCTAGTTTTGTAAGGATAACACCGTCAAAATTAATTTTATCATTAAATGCTTTTGCGGTATTTACAGCATCTTGTCCCGTCATGGCATCGACCACAAACAAGGTTTCAGATGGATTTAGAGCGGTTTTTACACGTGCAATTTCATCCATCATTTGTTCATCAATCGCTAAGCGACCTGCAGTATCGACAATTACTACATTAAAACTGTTACTTTTTGCATGCTGAACAGCACTATTAGCAATACGCACAGGATCTTTTTCTTCCTTATTAGAAAAAACTTCTATTCCCAATTGATCGCCAAGAACATGTAGTTGATCTATGGCAGCAGGACGATAAACATCACATGCTACAAGTAGCACCTTTTTGTTTTTTTTATTTTTTAAGTAATTACCTAATTTTCCTGTAAAGGTCGTTTTTCCAGAACCTTGAAGTCCTGACATTAAAATAATTGATGGATTTCCCTTCAGGTTTATTTCAACCTCATTACCCCCCATCAACTCCTTTAATTCCTCATGACAGATTTTCACCATTAGCTGACCAGGAGATACCGCGGTGAGAACATTTCTTCCAAGCGCTTTATCTTTCACCGTATTAGTGAAATTTTTAGCCGTATTAAAATTGACATCGGCATCCAAAAGCGCCCTACGAACTTCCTTCAGTGACTCAGCAATATTTATTTCGGAGATTTGACCCTGTCCCTTTAATACTTTAAAGGCACGTTCAAATTTTTCAGTAAGATTTTCAAACATTTTTTCTGTTATTTTAACTTGAACAAATTTAATGAAAATAACTAAATCTTTAATCTTCTTAGCGCATTTGAATCAATTAATAACGAAACAAAAAAAGATGATTCCTATTTTATTGAAGAATTAATTGTAATTTAATAAGCTAAAGATGTATTGGTACATTTTTTTTTCTGTAACTTTATCATTAATAATTAAAAGTTCAAGCGATGAAAAACAATTTTCTACTCATTATAATTCTATTTTTCGGGATTTCAGTAACTTTTGGTCAAGGGCCGGAAAGAAGGGTTTATGCAAGTGCCGGAAAAGTGGCGAAATGCCAAAATTTTATTTTCGGAAGTACAAACACAGTGTCCTACACTATTGGGGAACCAATCGTAAAGTGGTCAAATGTTGGTGGTAAACGTATCCACAATGGCTTCCAACAGCCCGATCAAAATTTCCCGGTTTCTCCGAATGCAACAGGTATGATTGTTTCAACACCTTCGTTTTTGATTTACCCAAATCCATTTAACAATTACACGATCATTCAAGGACCAGATGAGCAAAAAGGCACCACTAAAATTCAATTGATTGACCAAAATGGAAAACTAATTAAAGAAGAACAAATGAATGATTCTAGGCATCAAATGGATTTTGAAAGTGATTTGGCTCCGGGCCAATACTTTTTAAACTTCTATAATGAAAGCGGTGCTTTTCTTCAACAGACAAAAATAATAAAGGCCTCTAATTAATACTTTTCTCTTCTAATTTTCCGTCTTCAATTCAATTTCGATTTTTTCCTTCCGTACAGAAAATAAATAACCAAACCTATTAATAACCAAACAGTAAAGTATATCCAATTTCGTAACGCTATTTGACTCATCATATAAAGACACGATAGCAATCCGAGTGTAGGTATCAAGGATAAGTTTCTTAATACCGCCATTACAGTAATAAAAAAAGTAAATACAATAAAAATCCAAGAGGGCAACTTAGGAAAAAAGTGCGTCCAACCGCTGTTCACAAAAAAAGAAGTTGGCTTGTCTAAAAAACGCAACTCCCCGCTTACACGGTTTGGGCTCATTTCAGAATAATAAGCCTCAATATCACCCCCCACTCGCGACATTTCTTTAGCGTTTATTCGAAGTAAACGATTCTTGACTGCTGCTGCCTCTTTCGGACTTAACTGAATCAGAAGTTCACTCGTCGTTTTTAAATCCGATTGATTAAGAACAAAATGAATCGTCTCTGTTTTGTACTTCGTAATTAGTATTACCAACGAAATACATAGTAACAATGGCATAAAATATTTTCCGTTAGCGTATGGCGTTTTAAATTTCCCTCGTGGAATATCGGGTTTATTTTGAAGGACCAAAACCCCACCACAAACTAGCACAAAGGCAAATAAAGTACCAATGCTACATAAGTCCGTTACCATGGTTAAATTCATGAATAGTGCTGGTACAGCCACCACAAAACCAACAACTATTGTGGCGAAAGACGGTGTTTTATATTTCGGATGAATTTTAGAAAAACGTTTAGGAAGTAACCCATCTCGGCTCATACTCATCCAAATTCTTGGCTGCCCCATTTGAAAAACAAGCAATACCGAAGCCATTGCTACCACGGCGCTGATAGAAATTATGCCCGACATGCGTTGTAAATTTAATTCCTCAAACACAA
>Ga0247837_1000689_pt1 | contig 72618 bp, 42 predicted proteins | sample LaCtaG_2_FD_187115 | JGI IMG/M metagenome (GOLD analysis project Ga0247837, IMG submission 187115) | Freshwater microbial communities from meromictic Lake La Cruz, Castile-La Mancha, Spain - LaCruzMarch2015_14.5m | ecosystem: Environmental > Aquatic > Freshwater > Lake | place: Spain: Castile-La... | reverse complement strand
CAGACGCGAATGGTGAGTCTTGACGAGGATGTCATGTTGACTTCCCGGCTAGTTATTCCGTTCGGTTTTTGATGGCCTCGCGCATGGCTTGCGTATCTACTTGGTCGTCGACGATTCGAAAGTACATTGTCGATGGATAACAACCGAAATAGAACGCCGCACCGAAAGCCATCGACGCCTATCATAGCCTAAGGCACTCGGTTTTCCTCAAGTCTACAACTGCATAATCATGCAAACGTAAAGGGGTGCGGACATGGTTGTTGGTTGACTCGCAGGTAAGAGGGTTGTCGGGTAGACTGTGGGTGGGATTGTACTCCCACGCTCTGCTGCGATTCGAAATCTGGAATTTTTCATAGAAGGAACGATGGTATGGCCTCTTGGAGAGATCGAGCCAAAAAGCAAATGTCTGCAGAGAAACTCGTTCGGTCCATCATGGAAGGTGACATAGAACAAGAGGCAAGCCTTTCCAAATTTCCATTTCCTTTCAACGCGTTTCGATCTTCGGGGGCATCGACTAAGAACTCCAGCGACAAGCCAGTGCCGAAGAGCAAGAAAACAGAGAGCAAGAGATGGCTCAGCTTGTTTGAAGAACTCGAGGAGCTCTTTTCCTATCGCGTTCAGCGTCTCTATCCTGCAACTAGGGAGGAAGTCCAGATTAACTATATTGGGCGCGAGGGGATGATCGCGGCTCGACAAACTCGAGGGTCGGAAGAGCTTAACCTCTTTGCTCGTATCACGGATGAAGAACCGAGGGTTGGCTGTAGTTGCCGCTACTCCAAAGGAAAGGACGAATGTGAGCATAGTTATCGGTTAGTCCATGGAATCATCGGGTTGCTTTCCGATCCCAATTCCGACCTTTCGAAACGCATCAACGACGAGGATTTTTCGACGAAGAAGCCCGACATGTCGATCTTTCGCTTCGATAATTCGAAGGAAACGCTGGCAATGATTTCCTCCCTTTTGAACCAAGCTGATCAATCCGACAACTTCGAGGAATTAGCGCCGGTCGTTGAAAACGAGGTCTGTAGGGTTGCCTGGAACATTCGCACTTTCCAACAAGACTATGGGATTGATCTTCTGGTTCAGCCAACCCTGAAGCGTGGTGGATTTGGAAAAGGGAAAAAGGGAAAATTATCCAGTCTCTTTCAAGAACATCTTCTCCTGTCCGATGCTGATCGACGGGTCAGACAAAAAATATCGATCCATTCAGATCGTTATTCAGAGACCTACACTCTTCGACTGGAGGATGCGCTGGAACAGCTCATTGGGGAACCGAACGTCTACTTGGAAGGAATCCCCGCGACCGTTTGTCGGGCAGATGCCATTCTTACCTTGAAGCTTCTCAATGGAGCCTATGAGTTTATTGCCCAAGATGCCAAGAACACTCGTTTTAAGCTGCTGGTTTCAGAAGATGCGGTAATCCAAATCAACGAAGAAACCAAGCAAGTTGGGGTGCGGAAAAGCAATCGTTCGGAGAGTCTCTTGATTCGGCAATTGATGAATGCGGACCCTATCGATATCGCTTACGAAAAGCAACTGGAAGAGAGAGTCAAGAAGATGCAGGGCTCAATGAGTCTGCGTCTTCCCGAGTCCATGGGCGGCGTCTGTGTGACGGAGGCCGTAACCCCTGTTCTTATTCTGCGTTCAAGAAAGGACGGAGCTTTAGACTATGGTGTTCGGGTGCGCGATTCACGGGGCAAACTTTTTAAGCCCGGGCAAGGGATCCTGATTCATGTTGGCATGCAAGATGGCAAGGAAGTGCAATTTCATCGCGACGTGTTCGCGGAAGAGCGTTTGCTGAGGGGCGTTCAAGAGCGTCTTGAACTAGATTTTGGTGGCACAGACGGGACTTTGCAAGGGTTCGAACGCGGGATGAATTTGGTCGATCTTCTCCAATCGAGCTGCACCGATTTGGAGGTTTCGTGGGATAAGGCTTCCGAACAGCCGCTGAAGTTTATTGGGACTGTATCTTCCAGCAATGTTCGAGTTGGGATCGCACAAAAACGAGACTGGTTTAGTCTGACAGGCGAATGCAAGTTGGGTGACCAGACCATTGATATTGCGTCACTGATTCAAGGACTGCGTGATTCCAGCGCTTCCGAGGTGCGGGGCGAGTTCGTGCGCATCGGCGATTCGGGATGGGCAAAGATATCCGATCAGCTTCGAAGCAGCCTCAGAAAGCTCGACGATTCGATCAATCAAGAACGAGGAGCTTTGCGATTCGATCGTACGTCAGCACATGCCCTTCGCGATTTACAGCAGCATATCCAAGTGGATTCAAGCAAGGCTTGGAATGAGTGCTTGATGCGGCTGGATCGCGCTGAGAAATTGGAGCCAACATTGCCACAGGGGCTGAAGGCGACGCTGCGAGATTACCAAATCGAAGGTTTTAAATGGCTGCGACGACTAGCGGAGTGGGGCGTGGGTGGGGTTCTCGCTGATGATATGGGATTGGGTAAAACCGTTCAGACGCTTGCTGCTATCCTAGATCGAGCATCGGAGGGCCCGTCGTTGGTGATCGCCCCCACGTCGGTCTGTTTCAATTGGATGCGTGAAATCGAGAAGTTTGCTCCCGAGCTGACTGGCACGCTCTATCGCGAAACGGATCGTGCGGAGTTTTTAGATTCGGTCGGCCCCTACCAAGTGGTCGTTTGCAGCTACGGGTTGGCTCTTCGGGATTCCGATCGATTAGCGAAGGTGAACTGGACCACCATGGTTCTCGATGAGGCCCAGGCGATCAAGAACAGCCGCAGCAAAACATCGATGGCGATCGCAACCATTCCTTCGAAATGGACGGTTGCGTTAACAGGCACGCCGGTCGAAAACCACTTAGGGGAGCTTTGGAGTTTGTTTCACGTTGTTTCGCCTGGAGTCCTGGGGGGCTGGGATCAGTTTCGCAATCGGTTCGCCGCCCCGATCGAGAAGGAAAATGATGACGACCGAAGAACGGCTCTTCGAAATCGTCTGACCCCATTCATTTTGCGTCGTACTAAAGGCGAAGTTCTTAAGGACTTGCCTCCGCGAACGGAAATGAATCTCTATGTGGAGCTGTCTGCCGCAGAACGAGCCATTTACGATTCTGTGCGGATTTCCGCTCTGGGAGAAGTGGACGTCATTGCAAAGTTGCCAGAGGTTCAAGATCAGCGTTTCCGTATCTTGGCTTTGTTGACAAGGTTGCGTCAAATTGCCTGCCATCCAGGAATGGTGCATGAGACTTGGACGGAGGGTTCTGCCAAACTCACTCAGTTGCATGAAACTCTATTGCAGCTTCGTGAAGAAGGGCATCGCGTTTTGATTTTCAGTCAGTTCGTCAAGCACCTGACGCTGATTCGTGAAATGATGGATAGAGAAAAGATTACCTATCAATACTTAGATGGCTCCACGCCACCGGACGAGCGTCAGAAGCAAGTCGATGTCTTTCAGAATGGCGATGCGACTGCCTTTTTGATTTCGCTGAAAGCAGGCGGTACAGGGCTTAACTTGACCGCAGCCGATTATGTGATTCACATGGATCCTTGGTGGAATCCTGCGGTTGAAGATCAGGCAACCGATCGAGCTCATCGTATTGGCCAAGAAAAGCCTGTAATGGTTTATCGCATCGTTGCTCAGAACACGATCGAAGAAGAGATCTTGCGATTGCACGATACCAAGCGAGATTTGGTCGCAGGCATTTTGGATGGTACTCATTCTGCCGCGAAGTTGTCCACCGAAGACCTGATCGCATTGCTTCGGACCTAGTTGAGCATGGTACTGAAATAGGTCTTCAAAACAGATGATGAATCAAATTTGGAACGATGGTGGTAGGGCGGCTTGCGGTTTTGTTGGCCTTGCGGGTGATTGCGTCACCAGAGCCATTTCTATCGCAACTGGGGCTGTTTACAAAGAGGTTTATCACTCGCTCGGTGAGGTGTCTGCCAAATCGCCTCGAAATGGTCTGCATGTTCGATTTGCCAGCGATTATTTGATTGAGCGTGGATGGAAGCGCTTTCCAGGTTGGAATGAACCCTTCGAAAGTACTTTGCTGCCCAAGGGTGTCGTGGTGGTGCATCTGGCCAAGGAGGATGGAACATCTCAGCATTTATGCACCGTGATAGAGCACATCATTCACGACACTTGGAATCCCAGCGAGGACGACTACTTTGTTTACGCTTATTGGGTTTGCGAATCTGCATTGCCCGACAATAAGTTGCCCGCCATTGCCCCGCTGCGGCCTCGAACGCAGCAGCAGGTGTTGACTCAAGAAGCCTTCGATAAAATCCTGAATCGTCTTCGCGCTTTGGACAGAACCGCCAACAACAACGCAAGCACCGAAGGGGAAAAACACAATGCGTTAAGAATGATGCAGGACTTGTTGCTGCGTCATAACTTGAGCCGCGAGGACATTGTCGATGAGGCGAACGTTGATAATGTCCTTTTCGCTCGCATGACATGTCCCGTGAATGGTCGTCGCGCATGCGAATGGGAGCGAAGCTTGGCTCGCTATGTCAGCGATGAAGTTTGCACGACAACGCAGTGGTATTTTAGTTCGAAAGGAAATCGAACATGGTTTACCTTCTACGGCCCGAAGTCGGATGTTGAGAATGCAATCTCGTTATTTCAAGAGCTGTTGATCACTATTGCAACCGCAGCGAAACTCCAGTTTGGCGGTTTCACCCGAGGGAGCGGTGCTTCGTACGCCGAAGGGTATGTTGCCGGTCTGCCGCGTGCTCAAGCCAACTCGACGGTTGTTGAACCAATCGCTGCTGCGCAATCGAAGAGCGGGTCTTCATTGATCCACCATCGAACTGTAGCCATTCATGACGCGGCTCGCGATTGGTTGGACATGGAATGCAATGTACGGCTTGCTCGAGCTACTCGGTATGCGAGAAACCAGAATGATCCGCTCGCCAAGCTAAGGGGCGAGTTGGATGGTGCTAGGCATGAAGTCGATTTCCCCAACGCACCAAAAAGGCTATCCAGCAAATAGCTAAGAGGCGAGCGGCAGGATAAAAACTACCAATCCTAATCCAAAGTTAGGGACTTGCGGAATTGTCCCTCGCTCACCGGCTTGTTGCTTTAGTGAAGTCGTTATTGGGTAAGGGCGGTACGACGGACTTCCAAGTCCGTAATTGGGGAATTCGACGGACTAGGAAGTCCGTCGTACCAATAAATCAACAGCCCGTCACGCGTCGGGTTGGGATAACATCGGCTGCCGCTCGCCTTAGCAAACAACGTTATTCTACTGTCGCGATAGCGGCGTTACTTTCAAACGCAAGGTTTCTTCGCCACGTTTGACAACGATCTCGGTCTCCTGTCCCACTCGAAGTGCTTCGATGGCATAGGTGTAGTCGTAAATGTTCTCGACTTTTTTGCCAGCCAGTTCGATGATGATATCCTTGGCTTTCACGCCTGCTTTCATCGCGGGACCTTCTTTCGCGACACCGGACAAAAGCACACCTTGGATATCCCCTTGAGCGTAGTCGGGCACTGTTCCCAGGTAGGCAACCATCATGGCTCTTGTGCCTTGTCCTTCGGGGGCTTTCTGGTCTTGGAATTCGGGAATCTCGGAGGATGTTACCAATGCTCGCGCAATCAGGCCCATGAGCTTGGCGATCTTGGCGGCCCCCTCGTAATTGAGCAGTTCTGGAGTGTCGCGTGGCGTGTGGTATTCCGAGTGCGAGCCGGTGAAGGCGGAAAGAATGGGTACGCCCTTCAGAAAAAAGGTACTGGCGTCGGTTGGAAGATAGCTGTCGGTTTGAAGCGTCAGAGGCAATCCAACGACAGCGTTGCGTCGCTCGATCTCTTGGCTCCAGTAGGGGGAGGAGCCTGTTCCTTGAAGCACAAGCTTTTCGCGGAGACGTCCAACCATATCCAAGTTCAAGCAGGCGACGACGGATGGATAGAGTTTGTTTCCGTCCTCGGATTTCTCTAGGTTGGGGTACAGTTCATAGAAGTGGTCTGCAAAATAGGCCGAGCCCAGTAGGCCGAGTTCTTCGCCGGACCATGCTGCAAACAAAATGTCGTGTTGCATTTCAAGCTTTCCGGCCCGTTTCATTTGCGATAGCGATTGCGCTATTTCAAGCATGCCTGCTACTCCTGAAGCGTTGTCGTCGGCGCCACGATGCATTCCGGCCTTCTCATCTTCCAGAGCCAAGCTGGATCCACTTCCGCCAGTTCCGAGGTGATCGATGTGGGCACCGATGATCAACATGGACTTGGCGGGCTTGTCGCCTGCACGCAAGATACCGAGCGCGTTGACCCCTTCTCGTTTGACTTGTTCGACTTCAATCGTGGCAGCGACTTCGACTTCTGGAAGTTCAATTCCCATCATCATCTCCCCTTGGTCGAGTTCCTTCTGGAGATCGAGGAGTTTGTCTTCGGACTTTTCAAACCATTTTTCTGCGACGCGGTCGGAAATGCTGATGGCAGCGATGCTTGTGCCGGAGAACGCTCCGTCGGTTTGAAGAGGGACTAGTTGTTGGCGAGCTTCGCTGGTTGGACCGCTTACAACGATCAGCCCTTTCGCGCCGCGATCGCGAGCGACCATCGCTTTGTAACGAAGCGAACTGTATCGAGCCCAATGTTGACGCAGCTCGGGCGTGATGTCGGCAGGCATTTGACGCAGCACCATCACCCATTTGTTTTCAACATCGAGATGGACGTAAGAATCGTATTCGGCGTGTCCTGATTCCGCAGGGGCTACGATCCCATATCCGGCAAACACAACACCTGTTGGCTCGACCGTGCCGGTTTTGGAGAAGACAATAGGTCGCCAATCTTCGTTGAGCTTCCAGGTTTGGTCCCCGGAGGTCATGGCGTTGCTTGATTTGAGTTCAACACCCGCAGTGTAAGGAAATGGGTGAAAGTAGGTGTCGGATGTTCCGGCGGGTTCGATGCCAAGCGAGGCTAGGTAGCTGGCGACATAGGAGGTTGCCAGTTTCTCGCCGGCGGTGCCCGTTAATCGACCACCTAATTCCGGGCGGCAAAGATAATCAACGTGCCGGCCTACGTCTGAGGCGCGGTAATCCGGATCATTGGCTTGCAGGGTGGCCTGAGCTTGTTCCTTCGCAAGATGGAGTTGCGAACTCGAAGGTGGCATGATCGATAGGCCATCCGCTTGGGGGCTTGGTTCATTCAGGCCTAGCGATTTGCGGGCTTGCGAATCATTCCACTGAGCCATAAAGATCTGAGATTTCTTGTTCTCCGTGCGAGTCGAGGTCCAAGCCAATTCGTCTCCGCTGGGGGTAAAGACGGGCAGGCTGTCGAAGCCATCGGTCGTTGTGACTCGAACGGGTTCGTGTTTGCCGTCGGCGTCAACCAAGTAGAGTTCGAAATTTGCGAAGCCATTGATGTTGGTGCCAAAGATTAGGTAGTCCCCAGAGGGGTGAAAGTAAGGTGCCCAGCTCATAGCACCAATGTTGGTGAGTCTTTTAGGATCGGAGCCATCGACGTTGGCTGAATAGATTTCGGCCGTGGCGCCATCTTCTGCAAATCTGCGCCAGCAAATCTTTTTTCCGTCAGGAGAAAAGAAAGGGCCGCCATCGTATCCAAAGACGTTTGTAATTTGACGAACATTCGATCCATCGCTATTCATGACATACAGGTCCAGAGCGGTGGCAGGGTCCTTTTCAAAAAGCAGTTTTTCTCTGTCGGTTAACGGTTTCGAATAAGCCAGTCGATTAGACGAGAATGCGATCAAGCTGCCATCGGGCGAATAGGACGCTTCCGCATCGTAGCCACGGACATCCGTTAGTTTTTTGTATTCACCGGTTGCTTTGTTCCATTCGACCAAGTCGAACTGTTCGTCGTAGTCCCATGCGTAGCGATCTTGTTTTCCGCTAGCTCGTTTGTCGATTTCTGCTTGTTGTTTATTCTTGGCGTCGGGATCAAATTGAGTGGAAGCGAACAGGATACGATCTCCGGATGGATGGATCCATGCGCACGTTGTCTTTCCGAAGCCAGGGGAAACCCGTTCGACATCGCCTGTTTCCCGATCCATCCAGTAGATCTGATAAAAAGGGTTGTCTTTTGCGCGCTCGCTTTGAAAGACCATCGATTTTCCGTCTTGGCTAAAGTAGCCTTCACCAGCTCGGAGACCATCCAAGGTCAATTGGCGAGTGTTTGACAGAAACGATGATTCGGAAAGCGGTTCCTGGCTTCGAAGGGAATCAGAAAATATCGGCAGGGAGACAGTTGAGACAAAAGCGAAAGCCGAGACGACGAAGAACGGAACAAGTCGCATAGGTATTGTTTGGGAAATGGTTTGTTTTGCGGCGCAGGGAGGTGGGGGATTGCATCTTGATGTCGATGTTGAGTCCAGACCGTTTTACATTCGCTGATAGTGTAGCGTGAAAGGCAAATTTCGAAAAACCGACATCAAAAGTAGCCTTCCTAGGTCAGCATGAATAATCCTGGCTCGCGTTTGTCCCCCCTATTGCCAACCAGAGCGACTACGGGGACGATTTCAAGTAGGGTGTTCGTCTTTTGTCTTGGCGAACCGTACTTACCGAAAAATTGTCTTTTTTCAGTTCTGGGGTCGAAAACGATTCGATGCGACAGGTTTCTGGAAGAAAAGACGGTTAGGAAGCAATTCGATGCTCGATATTCAACTGCCCGACGGGACTATTGTTTCCCATCCGGATGACGCAACCCCGCTCTCGGTTGCAGAAAAAATTGGCTCACGATTGGCCAAGGCGGTTATCGCCGCCAAGGTGGGCGAAACGATCGTGGATGCCGGTCGATCTTTGAAAGCCTTCGCCAATGGCGGTCCGATTCCCGTTCGTTTGCTGACCGAAAAAGATCCCGAGTCGCTTGAAGTTTTGCGACATTCTTGTGCGCACGTCATGGCTCGAGCCATTATGCGGTTGTATCCCAATGTCTCGCTAGCATTTGGCCCTACGATCACCAACGGCTACTACTACGATTTTGATCTCCCGCAAAAATTGAACGAGGACGATTTCGCCAAGATCGAAGCGGAGATGGCCAAGCTGGTGGAAATGGCCGAGCCGTTCGAGCAGTTTTCGTTAGACAGACCTCAGGCGGTCGAGCTTTGTACCGACATGAAGCAGTCGCTGAAGGTGGAGCACATTCAAACAGGTCTTTCGACCCATGAATCTCTTGGCTTCTATCGGCAAGGCGAGTTTGTCGATTTATGTCGGGGGCCTCATATTCCAGACGCGGGCCGGATCAAAGCGTTCAAGGTTTTGAGTGTTGCGGGTGCTTATTGGAAGGGCGATGCCTCGGGAAAGCAGCTTCAGCGAGTTTACGGAACGGCTTGGTTTAGCCCGAAAGACATGCAGGCTCACTTGGAGCAAGTTGAAGAGGCCAAGAAACGGGATCATCGTGTGATCGGCAAGCGGCTTGGTTTGTTCCAGATCTCTTCGGAGGTAGGGCCAGGGATGTGTCTTTGGCTTCCCAAGGGGGCTCGCATTCGGAGCTTGCTCGAAGATTTTCTGCGAAAGGAAATGCTGAAACGCGGTTACGAGCCTGTGTACAGCCCGCACCTTGGACGCGTCGAATTGTACGAAACCAGTGGTCACTTTCCGTACTATCGCGACAGCCAATTCCCACCGTTGTTTGTCAACGATGGGGGGGCCTTGGTCGATGGTTGGATTCGACGACTGCAATCAGAAGAAGGGCTGCCTAAAGCTCATGAAGAAGCCTTTATGCAAGCTGCGGAAGTGCTCGGTTGCGAAATCAAGGATTACGACCAAGCAGCGTCGGTGGAAGATCGCGTCCAGGTGTTGAACAGCTGGCAGCGACTTCATGAGCGGTACTTGGTGAAGCCGATGAACTGCCCTCACCATGCTCAGATTTTTAAGGCAGCTCCACGTTCGTACAAGCAGTTGCCATTGCGATTGTTCGAATTTGGAACCGTCTACCGGTTTGAACAAACAGGTGAATTGAACGGGATGCTTCGCGTACGTGGTTTGACTCAAGATGACGCACATATTTTCTGTAGCCAAGATCAGGTAGAGCAAGAGTTCCGAAATACGATCGAGCTGACTCGGATGGTTCTTGAATCCGTGGGGCTCAAGGATTATCGGGTTCAATTGTCGCTGCGCGATCCCAAGAGCGACAAATATGTTGGAAGCGAAGAGAATTGGCAAAAGGCTGAAGCTGCTTTGCGCCGCGTGCTGGAAGAATCGGGGCTTAATTTCTCGGCAGCCGAAGGCGAAGCTGCTTTTTACGGCCCGAAAGCGGACTTCATGGTTCGAGATTGCATTGGGCGTCAGTGGCAATTGGGAACAGTCCAGTTGGACTACAACCTGCCCGAGCGGTTCCAGCTGGAGTACATCGGATCGGATAACAAAACGCATCGACCGGTCATGATTCACCGAGCGCCATTCGGTTCGATGGAACGCTTCGTGGGGATGCTGACCGAGCATTTCGCTGGGGCTTTTCCCATGTGGCTTGCTCCGGAGCAGGTCCGCATCTGTCCTTTGAGCGAAAAATCGAATGACTATGCATTTGAGCTGGAGAAACAGTTTACGGAGGCGGGGTTCCGAGTTACCGTGGATGCTCGTGGGGCAAAGGTCCAAGCGAAGATTCGTGACGCACAAGTGGAATTGATTCCCTATATGGCCGTCGTGGGACCTCGTGAGGCTGAGACTCAATCGATTGCTCTTCGCGATCGTATCGAGGGCGAGGTAGGAACGATGCCGGTCGCCGAAGTGATGGCAAAACTGGCCGAAGAGGTCAACACGCGGCGTATTCGGCAATCGGTGGCAAATAAACTTGCAGAGACCGAACAGCCCAAAGTAGAAGAGACAGGCAACAACGAGTATTAGGCCAATGGTTCCCTAACGACAAGCGACACAATCATGCATGAGCGCACTGCAGCCCAAATCATCGCGGATGAATTCTTGATCGCTCGCGCCAAAATTCTTGAACTCGCGGCAACACTCGATCGGCTCGATCGAGCGGACGGCGATATCGAGAATTCGAAGCAGCTTGTGTTGCTATCGCAAGGGATGCAAATCCTGTGCGATTCGGAATCGGACAAAGCTAAGCGTGTGCAGTTGCTGATGAGTCGTCAGTACGAACCGGAGTGGATCGAGAAAATGGCGATTGGGCGACGTAATGTTGAAGGTGCATGATCCAAGAACATGAAAAGAGGTAGTTGAGCGTGGAGTATATCGATCCGCATCTGCATATGGTTTCCCGGACGACCGACGACTACGAGACGTTGGCTCGGATGGGGTGCGTCGCGATCAGTGAACCAGCCTTTTGGGCTGGTTTCGATCGTGGCAGTGTGGACAGCTTTCGCGATTACTTTCGTCAGTTAACCGACTTCGAGCCGAAGCGGGCAGCCCAGTACGGGATTGCGCATTACACCTGGTTATGCATCAACGCCAAGGAAGCGGAAAATGTGACTCTATCTCGGGAAGTGATCGCAATGATTCCCGAATTCTTGGATGCCAAGAATGTGCTTGGAATCGGTGAGATAGGGCTTAACAAGAACACCCGCAATGAAGCGACGATCTTTTTGGAGCATCTCGATTTGGCGGTAAAGTACAACCAACAAATCCTGATTCACACGCCGCACTTGGAGGACAAGTACCAAGGGACGCGAATGATTTTAGATATGTTGAAGGGCGATTCGCGAATCAATCGATCACGGGTTTTGGTCGATCATGTGGAAGAGCATACGATCGAGCATGTTCTCGAGAATGGATTTTGGGCTGGCATGACGTTGTATCCGGTAAGCAAGTGCACGCCGCAAAGAGCTGCTGATATGATTGAACGTTACGGACCCGAGCGGCTCATGGCGAATTCGGCGGGTGATTGGGGCCCAAGTAAGCCAACCGCTATTCCTGACCTGATCATGGAAATGAAAAAGCGAGGGCATTCCAAAGAATGGATTCGCCGTGTGGTTTATGAAAATCCAAAGACATTTTTCTCGCAGAGCAAGCCTTTTGTCCACGGTTGAAGTAACGCTTGCGCAAGAAAAGATCGGGACATGATGACTTACGATGCAGTGATTTTTGATCTAGATGGGACGCTTCTGGATTCGCTAGACGATATTGCAGACGCGGCAAACCAAGTCTTGGTCGACCTTGGTCGTTCTCCATTTCCTAATTCCGACTACCGGTTTCTTGTCGGGGATGGGGTTGCGATGTTGTTTCAACGCGCTATCCCGGCATGCCAAACGGATTTGGAGCTCAGGCAGGATTGCATGCGCCGGTTCGACGTTGAATATGCGAAGCGTTGGAATAATTGTTCCAAACCGTACGAAGGGATCGAAGATATGCTGAAATTGCTCGTGCAAAATCAAGTGACCTTAGCGATTCTGTCGAATAAACCGGAAGCATTTACCAAGCAATGCGTTGAGCATTTTTTCCCCGCGACTCATTTTGTCCAGGTGTTGGGGCATTCTGAGCGATTTCCTCGCAAGCCAGATCCGGCGAGTGCGAAATGGCTGGCAGACCAATTGGGGAGGGGGAACGATCGTATCGCTTATGTGGGTGATACGAACACCGACATGAAAACTGCGGTTGGAGCAGGTCTTTTTGCGATTGGAGTCACATGGGGATTTCGTCCCGAGAGTGAACTGGTCGCTCATGGTGCGAACGCGATATGCAACACAGTCTCGCAACTGCGGCATTGCATACTTGGCTCGAAGGAGAGTTCCCTGTGATAGTTAATTCACTACTGATGGAACGAAATCGGGGCATAGGAAGCAATGAAGATAGCCAATCCCAATTCAAGATCTTCTGATCAATCGAAGCAAGAAGAGTTTGAGGCAATCAAGCGGCGGATGCACCAGCGCTTGGTCGATAAGCTGGATTTGTCTCGAGTGGGTGATCTCAAGGGGGATTCGTTCCGCCGCGAGATCCGAATGGTAGTGGAGCATTTATGCGACAGCGAGAATACGTTTCTCAATCGTTCGGAACGAGACAAAATCGTCGAAGAGGTTCTTGACGAAACGCTGGGGCTTGGGCCCTTGGAATTGCTGCTCAAAGATCCGTCCATCAGTGATATCTTGATCAATGGTCCCAAGAACATCTTCGTTGAAAGACGTGGCCAGTTGGAAAAAACCGAGGTCGAGTTTCGCGACAACGGTCACTTGATGCAGATTATCGATCGAATTGTTTCCAAGGTAGGTCGGCGAGTTGACGAAACTTGTCCGATGGTGGATGCGAGATTGGAAGATGGTTCGCGTGTGAACGCCATCATTCCTCCGCTTGCCTTGGATGGAGCCTGTGTGTCGATTCGTCGATTCGGTTCCAATCCTTTGAAGCTAGAAGGGTTGCTCAATTACAAAGCCTTCACCCCGGAGATGGTAATGTTGCTAGAGGGGTGTATCAAAGCTCGCTTGAACATCATCATTAGCGGCGGAACTGGGTCCGGAAAGACGACCTTGTTGAACACGCTGAGCAGTTTTATTCAGAATGATCAACGCGTTGTAACGATCGAAGATGCTGCCGAACTTCAGTTGCAACAGGAGCACGTGGTTCGGCTGGAGACAAGGCCTGCAAACATCGAGGGCACCGGAGCCATCACGGCTACTGATCTTGTTCGAAACGCTCTTCGAATGCGACCTGAACGAATCATTATTGGTGAGTGTCGAGGTGGCGAAACATTGGATATGCTTCAAGCCATGAACACCGGGCATGATGGTTCGATGACCACGGTCCACTCCAATTCACCGCGAGACGCAATTGCTCGTCTAGAAACGCTGGTGATGATGGCCGGCTATGATTTGCCCGTAAAGGCGATTCGTCAGCAGATTTCAGGTGCGGTCGATGTAATTATTCAAGCCAACCGACTGCAAGGCGGACCTCGGCGAGTCTTGAATATCACCGAAGTGCAGGGCATGGAACAGGATACGGTCGTCTTGCAAGACATCTACCGCTTTGTGCAAGACGGTGTTGGTGAAGATGGAAAAGCCCACGGGTATTTTGAGGCGACCGGAGTTCGACCTTCGTTCATGCCTCGTCTGGAGTCCGCTGGCATCCGTTTGCCAGCAAGTGCATTCCGTCAACGGATCATGATGCGAGCTTAGAACATGCTGGTACTAATTGTTGCCGGATCGGTAGGGTTATGTGTTGCCGCAATTATAGGATTCGCGGCAACGATGATGCGAGGTGACGAAGCGTCCATCGTGGAGAATCGTCTATCGTCTTTGACCGCTCAACGACGAAAAGGTGATGCCGGTCAGGAAGAAGTGTTTTCGGCCCTTCGAAATCCTCTCGTTTCGTCAACTAATTTTCTTGAAGATTGGATGGTTCGTAAGTTCAACATTCAGGTGTTGTTGGAACAGGCTGATATAAAGCTTCAGCCCAGCAAGTTCTCGATCCTGTGTGTTGGACTTGCTTTGGCGGGAACGATAAGCTTGCTGCTGTTGCCAATTCCATTCTTCATAGCGCCCATGGTGGGCGTTGGGCTTTTCTTCACGCCATTCATTTGGGTTAGTATGAAGCGAAAGAAAAGAATCAATCGTGTGAATGCACAACTGCCTGAAGCCTTAGAGATGCTGAGCCGTTCGCTTCGAGCCGGGCACTCTTTAGGGGCTGGGTTTGGCTTGATCGCTGAAGAAATGCAGGACCCACTTGCTCGCGAATTTGGCCGATGCTTTGAGGAGCAAAACTTGGGGGTATCCTTGGAACAATCGCTTGAAGCGATGACCGTTCGTATACCTAACCTTGACCTCCGATTTTTTGCCACCGCCGTGATTTTGCAGCGTCAAACGGGTGGTGATTTAGCAGAAATTCTCGACAAAATCAGTCGCTTGGTCCGAGCGCGGTACCGATTAGCAGGTCAGATTCAGGCCCTTACGGGTGAAGGCCGATTGTCAGGGATTGTATTGCTGGCGTTGCCACCAGGGTTGTTCGCGATGATGCTCTTCACCAACAAAGACTATGTGATGAAATTATTCACGGACCCGATGGGGCAATGGATGCTAGGGGGGGCGATCGTGATGCAGTTGATGGGCGCGTTTGTAATTAAAAAGATCATCGACATCAAAGTTTAGCGTGTTCAATTCGAATCGATAGTGAAGGAATCTTGCTCATGATGACTCTCGATGCCATCGACAACAATGTGTTAGGCATAATTGCCGTTGTTTGCGTGTTTCTGGCAGTCGGTTCGTTCGCCTGGTTTGCGATCGACTACTTTAGCCAAGACAGTCGAGGTTCGGCGGAGAGCCGTCTTGACATGCTGAATGTGTTGCTTCGCCAAAGGAACGAATCCAAAGAGTCGAATGTTGAAAGGTTTGCTAAGTTGTTGGAGCAGGCTTCACCGGTACTGTCCAAGCACATGGAAGCGAAAACCGAGGTAGAACGCGATAAGTTAAAAACAAGGTTGACGGAAGCTGGTTTCCGCAGTGAAGTTGCTAGTGGAGTTTTCTTGACAATCAAGGTGATCGCAGGGGCGACAGGCTTGTTTTTCGCAGGCGGGATCACTTTGCTGATGACCGGCCTAACGCCAACCTTGCTTCTCCGATCGATTCTGGGTGGAGGTATAGCGTTTTTCGCCCCTGAATTCATTCTGGATTTGATGCGATCAAGCCGCAAGAAGCAAATCACCCTTGGATTACCTGACGCGCTTGATCTGTTGGTTGTCAGCGTAGAAGCTGGGCTTGGTTTAGATCAAGCGATAAGAAAAGTTTCCGATGAAATGCGAGTCTCTTATCGCATTTTATCGGATGAGCTTCAGTTGAGTACATTGCATTTGCAAATGGGTCGCGTCCGAGCGTCCGTGCTACAAGAGCTCGGAAGTAGGACGGGAGTCGAAGACCTTAGAACGCTCGCTTCGCTCTTAATTCAGGCTGATAAGTTTGGTTCTGGGGTGGCTCAGGCGCTTCGTGTTCAAAGTGACGCAATGAGAATCAAGCGTCAGCAGATCGCAGAAGAGAAGGCTGCAAAGACGGCAGTCAAGTTGATTTTTCCGCTTGTTATCTTTATCTTCCCGGGTGTCTTTGTTGTATTGGTTGGGCCAGCTGCCATTCAAATGGCCAGAGAAATGTTCCCCGCCATGCAAGGCAAGTAAAGGCACGGATCATTCACAAGCAGTCCTTTGGGGCCGCTGGAGCTGGCCACGACTTGCCTATAGAGTCTGCGGCAAAAGCTCAACTATCTTGGCTACTGGCTGGGTAGGACCCTGGCAGAAGAACGAATTCGAATTCGGCCAGGGAAAAGAAGATCGTCAACCAAGCGAATTGGATCGATTACATTTCGTCCCACTGTTGATGCATTGCATCGATAGCTTTTTTCAGCTGATGCCAATGAACAAAAGCAAGGTGGGTATCTAGGGTTTCGCAATCGTCTCGATCGAAGCCTTGTTCGCTGATTCGGATCGAGTCCTCTAGGGCAAACATGCCAACATCCTGCTCTTCTTCCCATTGTGGCTCGTCGTTCGCGGGAGCATCGACTGCCGGTAACGATGCAATTCGATCCATGACACGATTGACCGCCCAGACACCTGCGCATTCGGAGTCGAAACAATCGACGATGCCACGAAGCGAACCACTTTGCACGTAGAACTTAGCCATGTACCGCTTTTCCTTTGGAGCCTGCTGGTGATCAAAATGCACCAACCACTTGCGTCTGCCTGATATCGTGTCGGCGAGTGGTCGTTGCTGAGCTAATCAATTCATCGCACACATGCTTGACACGACCGGTCATGCCAGCCTCGTTTTTTTACGCTCCAACACAATTTTGCAAGAAATCCTCAGTTAGACAGCTGGGAAAAAGGTCATTTCATTGTGAACAAGTGCTGAATCTTCGTATACTGGAATCAATCAGTTTTCAGGTGAGGCACGGGAAGGTTTAGAAAATACCATGAGCGAAAAACAATCGAATCAAAGCATTGCGATTCCGGAAGGTTTGCAACGTCAACTTGGTGCGTTTCGAAAGCGAGTCTGGTCGATCAAGATGCTTGAGTCGTTTGCTCTTGCCACCCTTGCGATATTCTTCGGGTTCTTTGCTGTGTTCCTGCTGGATCGCGTCTTCGATTCACCAGGGTGGGTTCGTGCCGCTGTCTTGCTTGCCTCCACCACGGGGGTTGCGACGATTCCCCTTTGGTTCCAGCGGTGGGTTCTAGGGGTGCGATCTTCAGAATCGATAGCAAAACTTTTGGGTAAGAAAATGCCAGCAGTCGGAGATTCTTTGCTGGGTGCAATTGAATTATCCAGTAGCACTTCAGAACAAAAACGCTCGCCCGCTCTTTGCCGCGCCGCACTGGAGCAAGTTGCTGCAGAATCTTCGAAGAAGAACCTGTTGAATGCAACACCTCAGTCCTTCCATCGCGGCTTTTCGGCGGTTGCTGCAACCGGGGTTGCGATTGCTGTTTCGCTTGGCATGATTTTTCCTGCTGCTGCTAAAAATGCGTGGGCTCGCTTCTGGTCCCCCTTGTCCCAGATTGAAAGATATACGTTTGCTGCCCTCGATGGTGTTCCGAGCAAGGTGATTGTGCCTCATGGAGAATCTTTCCCAATCGCGATCAAGCTTGCACCCAATTCGGAATGGAACCCATCGACGGCTTCTGCTTCGATTGGCACGCAAACCAAACTGGAGAGTCCGCTTGCCGATCAGGCTTATGCATTCGATATCCCACCGCAGATCAGCGAAGGGAAGCTAGATCTTCAAGTAGGTGATGCGACCCCAAGCATCGTGATTGAACCCAAGCTGCGTCCTGAACTGGAGGCATTGATCGGCACCGTGTTGCTTCCTGCCTACTTAAGCCGCGATGCAGGCACGGAAAAGGATGTTCGTGGGGGCGGTATCACCATGGTGCGGGGATCCAAGCTCGTTTTGAAAGGGGATACATCCAGCCACTTGGAGGACGCTTTTCTGAATGAAACTAAAGCGTTGGTTTCTAAGGATTCCTTTCAAGTCGAATGTGGAGCGTTCGATCTATCGACGGCTCTGAATTTAAAATGGACGGATATCTTTGGGCTGCAAGCGAAGGTGCCATTTGTTTTGAATGTCAACGTTCGCGAGGACGAGCCACCGTCGGTTTATTGCGACGGCTTGCCTCGCTCTCGAGTCCTTTTGGACTCGGAACAGCTTCCCTTTACTGTTCGGTCACTTGATGATTTTGGCGTGAAGCATATTGGGATGGAGTGGAGGACGGCCGAGGGTTTTGATACAGCGACCCCTGTTTCTGGAGAAATGATGCTAGCAGCCGGCAATCCGAATGCGGAGTCGCTGGATGGTCTAGCCACGTTCCAAGCGACCACGCTGAAGATACCTTCGCAACCAATCGAAGTTCGCTTGTTCGCAGAAGACTATTTGCCCGATCGAGGTCGTGTTTACTCGTCGCCTCATTTGCTGTACGTGTTGAATCCTGACGATCATGCTGCTTGGATTCTGGAGCAAATCAATAAGTGGCAGCATGAAGCGCTGGAGGTAAGAGACCGCGAATTGCAATTGCTGGCTGGCAACAAAAAGATCCGTGACTTGCCAGAGGAGGAATTGAATCAAGAAGACACACGCCGAAAGATTGAGCAGCAAGCGTCTGCGGAACAAGCCAATGGACGCCGGCTGAACAACTTGACCAGCAAGGGGGAGGAACTTCTTCGGCAAGCAGCTCGCAACAAGGAGATTGGCGTAGGGCACTTGGAGAAGTGGGCAGAAATGCAACAAGTCTTGAAGGACATTGCCTCGAACCGAATGCCATCCGTGGCCGAGTTGCTGAAACAAGCCAAGGACGAGAAAAAATTGGTCAAAGCCTCGGCTGCGTCGCCGAGCGAGCAAAATCCTGCCGCTGGTGTGAATCGCGATCCATCGCAAGCGACCGCTGGCTCTGAACCCAACAACGAGCCCAAGCCGGAAACGCCGCCCGTTCCAACCATTTCGGATCAAGAGTCGTCGCAACAACCCGCGATTGCTTCCGACGGAAAGGCCCAACAAGAAGGTAAAAGCCCTGCTGCTGCACTGCGATTACCGTCAACCACCGTGATGGGAAAACCACAATCACCTAGCGATCAGGCTACGGCTCCTGAAGAAAACAAAGTGGAAGAAGCCGTTCGAAAGCAAGAAGATCTATTGGCAGAGTTCGACAAAATAGCAGAGGAAATGAACAAGCTAATGGCCAATCTTGAAGGTAGTACGCTGGTGAAGCGTTTGAAGGCCGCATCCCGAGAACAAATACAGATCGCTGATGCAACTTCGCTCGAAGTGGAACAAGCTTTCGGTTCCAAATGGTTAAGGCTGAAAAGCGAGCAACAAAATCGTATTGCTGAACTCAAGGGGCGCGAGGAAAAAGCACTCGATACCGTGAGTGTGATTTTAGATGACCTCGAAGCGTTTCATGAACGCAGACCCATGGTGAAATTCCAAAGCGTTTTGGAAGAGATGCGAACCGCCGATGTGCTGGGAGGCATTCGCACGCTTTCCGAACGCATGGCAGTCGCCCAGGGAATTGCCATCTCCGAGGCCGAATATTGGTCGGACTCATTAGACCGATGGGCGGAAGACCTGGTTGACCCAGCATGCAAAGGGGAGTGCAAGGGAGGCAAAAACAAGAGCTCGCTTCCTCCGTCGATCATTTTGGAAGTGATGCAGATCTTAGAAGCGGAAATGAACTTGCGAGATCGAACTCGGGTTGCCGAGCAAGCAAAGGCGGTCTCGGAACCTGAGCAATACTCGAAGTTGGCAGTTGAGCTCGCAGAATCGCAAATGGTATTGGAAGAACGCATTGCGATTGTCCGAACCAAGATCATCGCCTTGCCCGATGCGCAAGCTGAGTTCATCAAAGAGATCGAGCTAATGCAAGAAGTGGATCTGGCAATGCTGGATGCGGCTGGAATTCTGAAGCGTCCAGACACGGGCAAGCTTGCTATCGCAGCTCAAACCGAAGTGATTGAACTGCTGCTCAAGAGCAAGCGCATCAATCCCAAAGGTGGCGGTGGCGGCGGGGCTTCTCCAGGAGGCGGATCGGGCGGCGGAGACACTCAAGATGCTGCTATCGCATTGTTGGGGCCAGGTATCAATGAAAAGGAAAATCGAGAGGATCACGGGGTTCAGCAATCCACAGGAACGTCTGGTACTAGTTTTCCCGAAGAGTACCGTCAGGGCTTGGATCAATACTTCGAAAAACTAGAACGCAAGGCGTTGCCATGACCATGGCACGTGCGACACGAATGAGAGGCTTTGTTCAGTTTGCCGTGATCGACCCGTGTGACTTGCGGCGTGGTCGCGCATGGCTGTTGCTTGTGAATCTGCTTTTTTTCTTTCTTGTGGGGCAAGAATTGTTCGGGCAACCGCCCAAGGCAGAAGCTGTTCCGCCTATTCCCGCTCCCCGTGTTTTGTTGGAGATGGCCGAGGATGTGACGGTGTTTGAAGATGTTGCGCAGGTCGATCCAAATTTGATAAACCAGGACAAGCTCAAGGTTAGCTTATTGCAATTGATGCGTGGGTTGATTCAAAACGAACTGAATGTTGTCGATACGGTTTGCAAATTGACAACCTCGCAAAAGCAAGTGTTGGTTGATAGCGCTGAACGTGATTGGCAGGCCAAGTCAAGTGCATCCATTTCCAAATGCACTCAGCAGCAAATGTTTGGAATTGTAGATCTCGATGCCTTGGCAGAACGGCTGGTGAAGGGCTGGCTACAATCCAACGCTCCACCGGAGCAGCTGGCGGAGTATGAAAAAGAGCTCGCATCTCGGATGCAATATCGAAAGCAAGCGCTCATTAGCAGAGTCTTAGATTCTCTTGAACCCAAGCTTCAGCTGACTTCTTCTCAAATGCAACGCATTGAAGAAGTTTTGAACCGAGAGTGGCGAGATCGGTGGTACCGGTCGATGGAAGCAACTTTTACGAATACTGCGTTGCACCCTGAGATACGACTTCGATGGATTGAGTCGATTCTTACCGATTCTCAGCAAGCCGCACTAGCCTCGCGAGAGAACCAAGCCATGTTTGCTTCCTTCCGTGTTTCGGCGGATTCGCCCAGCGTCACGTTGGAAACGCGATTGACGATCGGGACGGTAGCGAGTTCGGAGTCTATCGAGATCGGTGCAAAGGTCGATGGCGAACAGGAAGGTCGAGCAAGAATTCGAGACGCTCTGCAATTGGCGGATCCGGTGGAGGATTTCTTGAATGTACCAAAGTAATCGGAACGAAATCGGGGGGCACCACGCGAACAAATCGGTGGTGCGAACCAAGGAATCGATGCAGAGCGTCTTGGTGTTCAATTTCCTGATGGTTGTGATCACTGCTGCTGTTTCACTGGTCCCGTCCATTGCGGTGGCGCAGCGGGCTGCCAAGCAAATTAATGTCGTTGAATTCGAAGATGTCGAACGAGACGACGATCCTGACGGCGAAGAAATGTGGGCGCAAGGTGCATTCCCACGCATGAATCGGCAGATGTTACGGGAGTCGCTGTTTGGCGCATTAGGTGGTTCTGAAAATGCTTTTCAAAAAATGAAGCGAGAGAGTATTCGCCGTGAGCTAGATCGGATCGAGCAGATTTGTGGGTTGTCGGAAGAACAAAAGCTGAAGGTCGAAAATGCAATCGAGATCGACATACAACAGATCCACGCCAAAATCGAAACTCTCCTGAGCGAGTTCGATTCGAAAATGACCATCGAGCAGTTTCAGCAGATACAGCAGAATGTCTATGGCTATGCAAATCAAGTCAATTCACCAGGAGGTGATTCTAATGAGATTTGGCGCAAAGTACTCCGATCGATGTTGACGACGGAACAAACAGACAAACTGGCACAGGATAAGTTTTTGGTGGAAGCGAATCGGCATCGCTCTCGAAGATTGCAGATATTATTGCAGTTTCAACGGAAGCTGGGATTGGTTGAAACGCAGCGGGCCTCTGTGCTCCAGTGGCTGAATACCCAAGAATCGCTTGAGGATCCATTTTGGAAATGGTGTGAAAGGCTCTTGGGGGCGGGAGATGTCGGCGGGCTTCATCCGGGCCAGCTGGAAGTGCTGAGGAATGTTCCTAAAAACGAGATCGGTGATCTCGGCAATATGCAAAGATTGAATCGAATCAAATTGAAGGTTTTGCCTGATGAAAGACTGGGGCGGTAAGTAAATGGTCTTGATGCCAGATAGGATGAATCGACTTGTCGTGATGGCCACGATTGCAATCGGGATGCAATGCTCCTGGGTGTTAGCCCAAGTTGGCCTGGATGGATCGGCCGTTCAAGGCCAAAACGTACCTCGCGAAGTTCGGGAGATCTACGAGCGAGGGCTTCAATGGTTGGAGAACAATCAGGATGACAAGGGTGGATGGACGAAAACCGGTGGGATGTCCGGTGCAGGTGTCTCCGGACTTTCGATGATGGCGTTCCTGGCATCTGGCGAAGATCCCAATTACGGAAAGTACTCCGAACCGATTCGAAAGTCGTTGCAGTCTATCATTCGGGAACAGAGCCCCACAACGGGTTACCTGGGAGACAGCATGTACCAGCATGGTTTTGCAACCCTTGCGCTTGCAGAGGCCTACGGTGCACTTGATGAACGAAACCTGTGGCAAGGCTCCAGTGATAGTCAGCGACAACGTTCGATCGGACAGGCCCTTGAATTGGCCGTGCGAACGTCAGTCACCAGTCAGGATAAGAATACGTTCGGTGCATGGCGATATTCACCCAATGCCAGCGAAGCGGATACGTCGGTTGCGGGAGCTGTGTTGATGTCCCTGTTGGCTGCACGGAACGCTGGAATTGAGGTTCCTGATAAGAACATCGATCGCGCTATCAAGTACTTTACTAGCATGACCTCAAGCAGTGGTCAGGTAGCCTATGCCGGCGGGATGGGGGGCTTCGACAATTCGCCCGCCCGAGTCGCGATCGCCACGCTCGTGTATTCGATCTCGGGACGCCGCGATCTCAAGGAGTTTAAAGCAACCTCTCATTTCTTAAAGTCGACGGATTCCAATGAAGTCAGCGATCACTACGGTGAGTACACTGCATACTACAAAGCCCAGGCTCTTTTCCAAGCGGATATTGGAGCATGGGAAAAATGGAATAAGAACCTTATCCAAGACCTGAAGAAGAAACAAAAATCGGATGGTCATTTCGAAGGCAATTTCGGTCCTGCAGTTGCCACTTCGATGAACCTTCTGGCCTTAGCTTTGAATTTTCGATTCCTGCCGATCTACGAGCGATAATGATCCCCAAGTTTGTTCTATTCCCGTTGTCGCCAATAAAACGGTCAGGCAATTCCTACAGAAAACAATCGAGCCGTGTTGGTTTGCTATTGATTGTTCTGATGAGCGTCTGCGCATATGCGAGAGATAACAATCCGGACAATGATGGAGAAGGCTCCATAACCAATGGCAAGTTGGGCTCGCTGTTGTTGTCCAACGGAGATGTTTATCGTGGGGAGATTGCGTTAGGGAAAAATGTTAGCGGCAAGCTGGTTTGGAAATGCCCTGCATTCCTTGGGGATTTGGTCTTTCCTTGGTCAGCGGTGGATCGGGTGTCGCAACCTGCTTTGTCAAGCGAGGCCCGACTGGCAAATAGAGACGCCAAAGGGCTCGCGAATCAAGAATTCGTTTTTGAGCTTCACAATGGAGAAACGTTCTCAGGGCAATGGTCCGATTGGACCGCCGATCACCTGGAGGTGCAGAGCCCTTGGGCTGGCATCCAACAATTGCCTCGATCTGAACTTCGAAGCATTTTAAGAGCCATTCCGGCCTCCGCTTCCGACACGGGGATGTTGCAACCCGACAAGTGGAAGCAGCAGGTGCCGGCTATCAAACCAAACGGACGAAGCAAGTGGTTTTCTCGTTCGGGGGCTATGGAAACAGAAACGGCTGGAACGGCCATATCGCAACCCGTATTCCTTCCTGATCTGGCGGCGATCGATCTCGATGTCTCTTGGGAACAGGCGGCTCCAAACTGGATGTTGACGGTGGGCGACCCAAGGCGGTTAGAACTGCATTTTCGAAAGCTTGAAACTCGAAATATGATATCGATCACCATGTTGGTAGATGACGAGATTTCTGCGGATATTGCGACATGCTTAATTTCCAGTGAAGGCGTATCGAGCATCTCTCTCCGCATCCTTTGTGATTCGAATCGCGGACGATTTGTTCTGCTGAAGGGAGGAACCGCGATTGCTCAAATCAAGATGGCCAAGGCCGTTCGGCTCAATGGAAACCGCAGCCTGACGTTCACCAACATCGGCTCGGGGCGACTGTCGCTTCGCGAATTGAAGGTTTATACGTCCATATTTTCTGCTCCTTCGATTCTTGATCCAAAAAGTAAAGATCCAGAAGACAATCAGGTTCGTTCGGTCGAGACGCTTTTGCAAACCGGCGAAACCTATTTGGGTGTCCCAACAGGATTTGATCGTTCCACCGGAACGTTTGGGTTCGAGCAAACATCCATCGACTTGGGACGGGTTGCCGTGGATCAAGTATCTCGCATCGAGTTTCCAACTCGCCAAGAATCGGATCCACCGAATGCACCGCTCGATCCTCTGTACCAGCTCGATCTACGGTCGGGAGCTCGCTATTCGGGGCAGTCGATTCAAATGGCGGACGGCAACATCACAATGGAATTGGCTCAAGCCAAGGTTCGTGTCAGTATTCCGGTTTCGGAAGTCGTTTCTATTGGCATCAATGGAAGTCGCATCAAGCCGGACACGAGCGCGGTAACTGCAGGGTCCGCTCGGGCCGATGTTCCCACGATGAAACTTTCAAGTCCTTGGGGGACAAGCTTGGGTCGAATCGACAAGGTGGATGCTGTGCTGGCCAACGCGGGAGACGAACCAAGAAAATCGCTGTTTTGGAAACCAACGCTCGCGGAAGATTCTTACGCGTTGGCTAGCAACTTGTCCGGAACCATTGACCCGGTGGCTGCAGATGCTAGCCCTGCCAAGCCCGCCCGATCTGCCTATGGCCAGATAAGTAAAACTCAGAAAGAGCCTGCAGAGGGGCGGTCGCTTCGGGCTGACGAGCCGTCCTTGTTTCTCACCAATGGAGATTGTTTTCCAGCAATCATCAAGTCTTTAGACGAAATACAAACAGTCTTTCATTCGACCATTTTTGAGGGGACGAAAATCAACAATGAGCTCATACGTGGCATCCGTGTGCTGGCTCATGCTGGAATGGAGCAAATGGATAGCGGTGCACAAAAGAAATTGCTGACGTTACCGCGAATGCAACGCAGCAATCCTCCGACGCACTTGATTGTTGCACGCCAGGGGGACGCCATTCGTGGAAGACTGAAAAGCATCAATGATGACTTTGCAGTTCTGGAGGTGCGAGGTTCGGACAGATCGATCATGATGAAGACGATTGCCGAGATCATTTGGCTGATTGAAGCACCGGAGGTGATACCTTTGACAGGTCAAGATTTAGAGGCCTCCAACAGCGAAACTGAAAAGAAAGAAACTGAAAAGAGCAAAGCAGGAATTTCGAACGCCAGTGAATCTTTAGATGAGCTACAGTGTCAGGCGTTGTTTGATACGGGGTCGCGTATCAGTATGGTTCCTTCAACGATCAGCGATAACATTCTGTCGGGAGTGCATCCACAGTTAGGTGCATGTCAAATTGACTTGGCTGCGGTGAACCGACTTGTTCTGGGGGATGCGATCGCAGCTGAAGCGACTAAGAGCCGATTCGGAAAATGGAAGTTAGAGAATGCTCCCGATCCCAAGTTTGTGAACGATCTGGATGATCCAGACGCACAGTCCAAGGGTGGGAGCGGCAACGGCATGAGTCAGCAATTAGAAAGCTTGGTCGGTGCGATAGCGCCTGCTTTCGAATTACCCCTTCTGGAAGGGGATCGGATTCGATTGGAAGACTTGCGAGGGAAGATTGTGGTACTCGACTTTTGGGCAACATGGTGTGGCCCCTGTATTGTTTCCCTCCCGAAACTGAACGAGATCGCTCAAGAGTATAGGGGTGTCAACGTTCAGTTGATTGCAGTCAATATTGAACAGAAGCCTTCGGAGATTAAGTCCTTGTTAGGTAAGTTGGAGATCAAGCCAACCGTCGCGCTCGATTCCGATGGGGCGGTTGCGAGGGCTTACTTTGCAGAAGCGATTCCTCAGACGGTCATTATTGATGCGAATGGCAAGATCGTGAGGATCGTAGTTGGCGGTGGCGAAGCTGCGGAGAAACAAATCCGGTTAACGCTGGATTCACTGATCGATGTAAAGTACTGACGCGATCAAACCTGTTCTAGGTACTTTTTGATCTCGTGAGTAACCGAAAGCCAGTCGCCGATTTTCTGTTGTCGGAACAGACTTAGGGATGGGTACCATGGGCTGTCGATTCGATGTTGTAGCCATCGCCAGTCGGGCGTAAAGCCTAGCATGACACACGTTGGCATGCCTAGCGCACCTGCAAGGTGAGCCATCGATGTGTCGCTTGTTACCACGTAATCCAAGTGATGGATGATCGCTGCGGTGTCCATGAACGCTCCGCTGCTTTTGTCAATATCGTTGGGAAGACAGGCTATTGGCTTGCTCCCTGCCCAGGTCTTCAGTTGCTCGGTTCCGTGGCCTTGCTGAAGAGAAATCAATTGCACGCCTTCGATGTCGGCAAGAGGCGCTAGGGCAGAAAGTGGGACGGATCGGAACATGTCCGCTTGATGATCTGGATTTCCTTGCCAGACGATGCCGATTCGGCGATTGGAAGGCGGCAGTGACTTTGCAAAAACACTTCCCCAGTAATCGATCAGACGATTTGGGACTTGGATGTACGGCACTTCTTGCGGCGTATTGGTATCGTCAATTTTCAGTACTTTCGCCACGTCCAAAAGGGAACAGTGGTAGTCGAATGTTTGATCGAGAGGCAGTGAATTGGGTACGAGTTGATGGATCCCCTTGCAACCCTGCAGTAGAGCCAGAAGCGCTGGTTGGATATGAACAATGGTCGTGGCGCCAAGATCTTGCAGAGACTTGGCGAATCGGATGAAATGAATTGTGTCCCCAAGCCCTTGTTCACAGTAGAGAAGAATTTTTTTCCCTTCCAAAGGCTGGCCGGTCCATTTCGGTTTCGAGTAGTTATAGCGGATGGCTTCGTTGCATTGCCATCGATAATCATACTCCCGCCATCCTTCTTCAAAGTTGCCTTGCAGCAAGTGAATAACGCCCAGATTGCGGTGTAATTCCGCATCGGTAGGGTTTAGCAGCATGGCTTGGTGGTAGTACTTGAAAGCCAAATCGATGCGGCCTGTCCATGCGTGCAGTGTTCCGCGATTTCGAAAAGCATTGAAGTAGTTGGGCGAAAGATCGATCGCCCTTTGAAACGCGCGGTCGGCATCCTCCACACGGCCCAGATACCGGAGCGAATTGCCCATGTTATTGAGTGCGACCGGGAAATTGGGCTGAAGAGAAATCGCCTGCTCGTAGGCGATCACCGATTGTTGGTACTTTTTTAGGTCATGCAGCGCAATTCCGTAGTAGCACCATGCATTGACGTGCTTGGGCTCGCGTTCTAGTACCGAACGATACACTTGCTCTGCATGTGCGGCGTTCCCTTGTTGATGAATCTGCCAGGTCTGAGCCAGAACTTCGTCCGTGGTTGGCATAAGCGTCGTCGCGTTGGATGGGAAATAGAGTCAGGAATTGCGGGAGCTAGAAGGCAATGAAACAAAATAGCTTACAATTCGCTGCTTCGCTCCATGTCGCATTGCTGCCCAAAGTGTATCGAATTATCGTAACATCTACAGCACCGTGAACTACTTTCTGCACGAGGATCGATGGATGATTAGTATTTTTGAGTTGTTCAAGGTGGGGGTGGGGCCTTCTAGTTCCCATACCGTTGGGCCAATGATTGCCGCCCATCGATTTGCTAGCGAATGCGTTTCGACGTTAGGTCCGATCGGTTTGGGCGATAGGGCAGATCCGATGGCTCGGTTGGTCGTGAAGTTGTACGGGTCACTTGCTTTGACAGGTGCGGGGCACGCAACCGATGGAGCCATTTTGGCCGGGCTTTCCGGCTGCTTGCCGGATCGGACCGAGCCTGAGCGAATCGAAGCCACAGTGCGTGGGATTCGCGAATCCGGTCGGCTCCGATTGGTTGACCAGTTTGAGATTGATTTTCAACTGAAGACAGACCTTCAATGGCTCATGAAAGAGACCTTGCCGCAGCATCCGAACGCCATTCACTTTTTTGCGTACGCCGCAGATGGGCGGCTTTTGCTAGACGACCAGTATTTTTCTACGGGAGGCGGTTTCGTTTACTCGTTGAAGGAGTTTCAGAGGCTCTTTGAAGCGGTTCCTGAACAAAGCGAGGATTCAAAAAAAATCGTTCCTGAGGATGAAACCGAGGTGTTTCCCTATCCGTTTTGCAATGCCAAGGAATTGCTGTCGATGTGCACTCGGGACGGGGTAACGATTGAGGAGTTGGTCGACCGAAATGAATGTGTTGGGCGAGCGCCGGACCAAATTGCCGCCCAGCTGGATCATCTTTGGAATGTGATGAGCGACTGTATCGTAAAGGGGTGTCAGGCTAAGGGGATTTTGCCTGGTTCCTTGCGAATTCCGAGAAGGGCACCGGAGATTTTTCAAAAGCTAAGTGGAACAAAGCCAGGGGAGCTGTGCGAGTTCAGCAGCGAATCTGCGGAAATGCGTCCTTCGCAGCAATTTTTGGCCAGGGCGACGGTCGCAGCGAATGTGGATCCGTTGCGGTTGCTGGATTGGGTCAGTCTGTTTGCATTGGCTGTCAACGAAGAAAACGCAGCGGGTGGGCGAGTCGTTACGGCTCCGACCAATGGCGCGGCCGGGATCATTCCAGCCGTTCTGGCCTACTACGTTTATTTTTATCCGGAGGCGAACCGTGCGGGGGTGCATCGCTTTTTGAAGACCGCCGGCGCCATCGGGCTTTTGTACAAGCGAAATGCTTCGTTGTCGGCTGCCGAAATGGGTTGCCAGGGGGAGGTTGGCGTGGCTTGTAGTATGGCGGCAGCTGGATTAGCAGCATGTATGGGAGGCTCGGTGGAGCAAATTGAAAATGCTGCCGAAATAGGCATGGAGCACAATCTGGGATTGACCTGTGATCCGATCGGCGGGCTGGTTCAAGTCCCATGTATCGAACGCAACACGATGGGTGCGACGAATGCGATCAACGCTGCACGTTTGGCGGTCCTTTATGGGAACGGAAAGCATTTCGTTTCACTGGATCGAGTGATTGAAACGATGCGACAAACGGGCGTAGACATGCAAGTGAAATATAAAGAGACGTCTCTGGGTGGCTTGGCGGTGAATGTCGTCGATTGTTAAATGGATGCCTCAGAAAAACAAGTAAACCATTTCTGGACCTTCGGAGTGGAAACAATCTTACGAAAATCAAAATGAGTTCCAATCCATTTTCCTCACGCTTTATCCAGCCAGGCGCGATCGAGTACGAGTTTTTTGAAAGGGATAGTATTCAATCGCTATCCGACCGATTTCTCGCGCTACGGTCGCGACGGGGCATGATCGTTGGACCGCACGGAACAGGTAAATCCACACTGCTGGACGCACTTCACAAGGATCTCCTGATTCGATGTCCAGATGTTTCCCTCGTGCATGAGCGCTTTAGTCGCACACCGGATTCTTCAAGTGGTCAGCGAGTTTCGACGTCTGACTGGCCTCGTGATTCGATCGTGATTTTGGACGGGTATGAACAGGTTTCTCTTTGGTCTCGCTGGTGGATTCAGACAGCGTGCTGGCAAAAGCGAATTCGATTGCTGGTAACCGCGCATCAGCCTTTGCGAAGTTTTGATTTGCTTTGGCGAACCAGCGTTGACGAGCAATCCGCAGAATGGATCGTAAGACACATGTTGCAACTGTCCAATCAGGAAGATTGGGAAGCAACGCTTCCGTTGTTATTGAGTTCCAAAGAATGGTCGGATTCACGAGCTCGGCATGGCCAGAACATTCGCGAGACCTTGTTCGACATGTACGACTGGTGGCAGAGCCGTGTGCGATAGACGAGACACGCACCTTTGTCGGGAATCCATAAAGTGTCAGTACCTTTGTACGCCTCCCATCACCTTGCGGAAAGTCGTGCCTGCCATCATGTATTTCTGGTAACGCTCGGCCTCATTTGCATGTTCCAAATCCAATTTGAACTTGTCGCGATCTTCATGAAGATAATCAGTGAGTCGCACGAGTCGAGAAATATATCCCAGCCGCTCGAGAGTTACCGTAAGTGCACGGCACACCGGGTCAAGATCGGTTCCAATAGGTGCGACTAGACCGTTACAATATCTTCAAGACCAGCATCGAGCGACTTGTGTGCATTCATTCAAACCTCACTTCCGCGTAGCGGCTCTTGCTCTCTTTGTTGTTACTTTACTTGGTTCGCCGCTTTGTTCGCGTTCGGTTTGGATACGGACGAGCAGTTCGGATGCGGGTTCGTAGGAGCGGTTATCGCTGCGAGCGAGTTCGGCTTCGGTGGGGACAAGTTCGCCTCGGAAGGCTTTGGTCAGGAGCGACTGTGTGAGGCGGTCGACGTGCGCTTGAGCCTTCTTCAAACGGGACTCGATCTGGTCTGCGAACGTGAACAGTTTTTCCACTCGACGCACGATTTCTTGTTGCTCGGATAGGGGAGGTGCGGGGGTTGGAAAAGCTCTGATGTCGCGAACGTTTAAGTGCGGTGACGCACTTCCGCCGGTAAGTTCCTGAACGCGATGCGTGATGACGGGGCTGTTGAGCCAGTGCATTAGCAACGTTGTCGAGTACTCCGAACCGACTCGGAAGAGCATCATTCGTTGGCCAAGACAAAGCTCAACGCCGGGAGGAACAAGGCATGCGATTCCGAGAATACCTCCCTCCCGACTGTATACGATGTCACCTGGCCTCGGGACGCAGTCGTTCGATTCGCTCGTTGAATGTTGCGGACGAGACAAATCGCACTTCGGAAAGGTCGAGAATTCCGGGGCGAAAGTTCGTCGTGCGGATACAGAGCTTCCCCGCGTCCGTCCATTTCGGTGTTGAGTGCGGGCAGTCGACAACTTTGACGCAGACTGATTCAAGTGTCGTCCAACTCCACGAATCCGGTAGCGTCGGGAACTCGGCGGGGATATCGATCTCGGTCAGTGAGTCGATTGGGTCCGCCTCGTTCTCCTCGCACCAGTCGGCGGTGAGTTTGCCGGAGCAGGCGGCGGCGAGGACGGATTGGCGGAAGCGTTTCAGCAGCCCCGGAACCCGCGACAGACGCTGCTGGCTCGACGACACCTTCCCCAACAGCAACTCCAGCTTCCCCGCAATCCGCCGCTGCTCCGCCAACGGCGGCAACGGAATCAATGTTTCGTTCGCCGTTCCCATCGTAATGAAGGGTTGACCTGATCCGGAGATTTCCCATTTATGTTCATCGTTGAGGTAGTGGAATAAGAGGCGATGGTCGATGAGGGACGGGTTCCCTTGAATCACGATCGTGTTCTTAATCGCGGTCCATTCTCCTTCGGCGAAGAAGCACTTGCCGCAACGCGCACCAATGGCGGAAAGAACGACAGCCTCTCCTTGCCATTCAAATGTCGGCAAGAATCCGTCCGGGCCAGACGCGCTGAATGCGGTATGGCCGTTCGCAACGTATGACTTCTTGGTAATGCTCGTGTTGCCCCATTCAACCTTCGCGAGTTCTTTAAGCCGCACGGTCACCCATCCCTCCGGCAACTCGCTTCCGTCACGCTCCGGTTCGGCGGGAGCCTCAACCTCCCGGTTGGATTTTGACCGGACGCTCATACGTCGACTCCCTCTTCCTGCTCGATGAGGGCGACGATTTCACGCAGGTCGCCGACGATCGTTTCCAGTTCCGTGATCGCTTCCGTGGCGAGGTCTTGAGGGTCGGGGAGGTCGTCGCTCGATTCCAGCGACTCGTCCTTTAGCCAAGTGATGTCGAGCTTGTACGATCGCTCGGCAATCTCGGTCGCGTGGAACTTTCTAAAGCGACCAGTCTCACCCAGGTCTTTGCGCTTCGGCTTGCTCTGGCCATTCGGATCGGAACCGTAGCACTTTTCAAACTCGGCGAAATGATGTGCGGCGAGCGGCCGATCCTTTTTCGTGATGCCGGGGACGTTGCTACGTGCGTCAAATATCCAGACGTCCTCAGTCGGTAGACCTTTTTGAAAGAAAATGACGTTTGCTTTGACACCCTGGCTATACGGCGTGAACGTGCCGCGCGGCAGACGCAGCACTGTGTGGAGGTTGCAGTCCTGCATCAGAATCTCGAAGACCTCGCCCGCCTTGCCCTCAAACAGACAGTTGTCTGGCAACACCATAGCGGCTCGCCCGCCTGGCTTCAGCGCATTGACCACATGTTGCACGAAGTTGAGCTGCTTGTTGCTGGTCTCGATGGTAAAGTCGTCACGCGTGGGAGCTTGATTCGCCCCCTTCGTGCCGAACGGCGGATTGGTAAGGATGCAATCGAATTTTTTTGCCTGCGGTGGATCGTAGATCGTATCGCCCAAGGTAATCTGTGGCTCGACGCCATGCAGATAAAGGTTCATGAGAGCCATTCGTCTTGGACGCGCAACCAATTCTTGAGCAAAGTACGTCGACTTCTTCAGACGCTTGGCAATATCGCGATCCATGGCTCCCTTGGTTTGTTCCACGAACCATTCGTAGGCCGAGACCATAAACCCACCCGTACCACAGGCCGGATCGCAGATCGTGAATTCCTTGTGCGTTCGAGGATCAGGCTTCATGACGTGGACGATCGATTGAATCAAGACTCGCGGTGTGAAGTACTGCCCCGCTCCTTTCTTGCCTTCGTTGGCTGCCTTCTCAAGTAGCCCTTCGTAGGCTTGGGCCTTAACGTCGACTCCAAGCGTCGTCCACTCGGTTTCGTCGATGAGATTGATCAACCGTTTGAGACTGACCGGATTGTTAAACCGTGATTGCGAATCGGCAAAAATGTCGCCCAGGATGCCGGGTTGCTTGGCAAGTGTTCGCAACAGGTCGACATAGAAATCGGTTAAGTCCGTGCCGGATGTATCGCGCAGCTTTGGCCAGTCGCATCCCTTGGGAACCTGTACCCCCTTTTCGTCGGCCATCTTGAGAAAAAGCAGGTAGGTGATCTGCTCAATGTAGTCCCCATAGTCGATGCCATCATGGCGAAGCGAATGGCAGAAGCCCCAAAGTTTGTTGACAATGTCTGACATGTCGTTGAATTCTACAATTCTTGCGTTATTCGTGTTTTGCCGTACTTGCGTGAACCGTTTTTCAACGTTTTGCCGCTAATTTAAATAAGTCTTGCCGTACTTTTGCCGTACTTTTGCCGTACTTTTGTGATTTGTTCCTGCGTTTACTCACTCGTGGAAGGTGCTAGACGCCAGATGGATTTTGGGCCATTTCTATGATTCGTAATCTTCCCACTCTCCCTGAGTACTCGAAGAAGATTTTCAACTCTGGTCCGTTTCTTTTTTTCGTCCATCCAAGCTGGCAGAATGTCCCAGACCATACGATCGATCTCAGTTCGTTCCATTTCAGCGTGTTCAGTCAACGCCTTCAAAATAAAGCTCTCCACTTGCTCATTGGTAAGTCCTTTGTTCTTGCTGTACTGTACCTTCTGTCCAGTTTTCTGAGCAACAGACTTTGCAATAAAGAAGTTCGGCTTACGACCTTCGATCAATTGCTTTGATCTTAACGAGGCAATTTGGTCTGCTGTAAGCGGTTGTTGCTTTTGAACGCAGTCCAAAAGCATGATCTCTTCGAGCGTTAAGCTACCGTCCGAAGCTAGCAATCGAGCGTAGTTGAGATCAAGAACCTTCCCGATCAAAGTGACTTCAACACGATTATCGGACAAGTTGTAGTCTGGCATGGGAAAGAAGCGCTTACGTTGTGCTATGAACATTTTGCGAATGCCGCCGCCAGCCGTATCAACCATCTTGAGATTAAACATCGCCGTTGCCAGAAACCGATTGCGATAGTACTCCTCCGGTGTGTCTTCAATCACGACTCGTCGTACATCACCAGGGACGAAGCTGCCGAGGTTCGTAAATGTCAGACTTTCATCTCGCTCAATGACATTGATCCGTCCAGCGCAAGCATAATCCTGGTGCGCGATGCAGTTGTTGATCGCCTCTCGAATGGAAAGCGATTCGTATTGATCGATTTCTTCTGGAAACAACGTCCCGTCACGCATGTAACGGTACTTCAAGTTTCGAATCTTTCCGAACACTTTGTCGACAGCCAAAAGAAGTGGCATGCCAAAAATTGCATAGTCGCGGTCGTTTCCGTCTGAGCCTTTGAGTATCCATCGAATCTTTGGATCGGCTGGACTCAAATAATGTTCCGACTCCTCTTTTCCGAGTAGCAACAAAGCCGTCCGAGTAACCTTGCCCTTGATAGTCAGTTTTGCTTTGTTAAGGAACTTCATGTCATCCCAACTTTCCGCCTCTTGGGTCTTGTCTGGGAACTTCGCCATGAAATTCAATCTTGCCAGCAGAATCGCGTCCGAATCCAGATCCTCAAGACCTGCTTGTGGGACGACAACAGAACTCCAGTCTTCCAGATTGGACTGAGCACGTATTCGTTCTACTTCCTCGATGTTCAGTGGACCTAAAGATTCTCCATCCCGACCGTAGTAATGTCCCTCATATGCGATTGGTATTCCCCTCGGGGCGGGCGGAATCTGAAAAAGGACGACTCGCTTCGATTGGCGTTCAACTTCGTAGACCTCCATAAAGGTTAGCCGCGATGTCATTTTCTCAGCGATTTCACGCTTCAAGCTTTCGATCGAAGTCCGAATCGGGCGAAAGTTTGAGCCGACTACGTTGCGGCGATCGTCGACTCCAAACACTAGCCACGCACTGTCCTGATTCTTTAGGTTTGCTTCATTGCATAACGCTGAGAAATACTTCCCGATGTCATTGAAATGGAAGTTGCTTTCTGCTTTTTTGAATTCGACGATTTCGCTTTCGTGTAACGCGAGCAAGTCGTCGAGTTTAGACTCAGGATCCATTGATTTCGAAATTTGAATAGAGACGCTTTGAATCATGCAGCCAAAGCCGCATTTAGTTTTTGCAAAAGTTCCGTAAGCCCGCCGCCAAAGACTTTGTTTGCCTTGCCCCATCCCCCAGCTCCCTCGAGCGAAGGCATGTATTCAAAATCCTCTTCGTCGATTGAGAGGTTTTCGGCCAAGTGCTGTTGGATACGGTCGAGCCATTGTTGTTGCTCGGAAGTGAATGTCTTGCCGATGGATATTTGTTCTATCGCTCGCGCCGATCGTTCCACGGCTGTTAACAGCGGGTTCTGCTCGAACGCAGCATGCTTCACCATGGAGATGATGTCGACAAGTGCTTTGTCGTAGCGAAGGTGATGGGCCTTCTGAAGGTTTTCGATAGTGAACCGAGGCGAACTGATCATCAGCTTGGCCTTTAGTTCTTTGAGTGCTTCGGTACTCCATCCAGCGGGACGCTCAAGCAGAATTCGAATGGCTTCGATGTGCTCCGGGTTGTCGCGTACGAATTGTTCGAAAAGGGTCAAATAGTCTTCGGGCTTGTACTCAACCCCTCCTTCCCGCACCAAATAGGTTGAAGAAACCGTATCGGTGTATTCGATGGCCCTAAGGAAGACTTTTTCCTTCCTGTCGTAGTCGACAAGAAGTTTTTGAAATGGCTCGTTCTTTAGCAGCTTCATCGTGTCGGCAAAGTTCTTCTTCAACGAAGCAGCTAGCCCCGAGGCGAACTTACCGACGTCACCATCGGGAATTCCGAAAGCGGCGAACTCTTCACGGGCTTCGCCTGACATCTCCTTTTCGATCCGTTGGAAACGTTTGACTAAACAACGGACGTTGTAGTCGCGATCTCGATTGTCCCAAATGTCATTGATGATCTCCTGGATGGTTCGACTGGGTTTGATAGGTGGCTCGGTTGTCATCGATGTCGACTTACGAAAGTAGTCGACCAATGTTCCATCGAAACAATCAAAGACGGTGAAGTGAGACTTGTCGGGATGGTGTTCTCCCTTGCGAGTACCTCGTCCTAGCATCTGTTCGAACAGGATACGAGACTTTACCGACCTGAGAAAAACGATGAACTCAAGGTCAGGGATGTCGACGCCCGTCGATAACAGATCAACGGTGACGACGATGCCTGGATTGGGTCGGTTGCGGAACTCGCGAATGCGTTGCAACGGCCTATCGACGCGGCCCGTAATCTTGCGGACAAACAACTCGCCGCGTTCAAAGATGTTTACGGCCAGTTCGACTAATTCATCAGCATGCGATGTGTGCGGTAGATCATTCGCTGCGAAGATTAAAGTCTTTGGAAATCGGCCATAACGCTTTTCGTGTTCGTCGGCGTACTTCTTCAGTTCCTGGAGAATTTTGCGGTTGGAATCCGGCGATGTTACTTTGCGTTCGACATCGGTGGTGGCAAACTCTCTTTCGTCCTCCAGTGTATCGAGATGCTCGGTGCCAGTTTCGGTGTTAACATGCTCGACCGTTTCCCCTTCCTTCAGGAATACGCCATTGATGCGAACATCCGATTTTACCTTAACAAGATCCCAATCGACCAAGTGCCCATCGCGCACGGCCTCTTCGTAGGTGTAACGAAACACGACTTCGTTGAAGTAACTTGTGGTATGGCTCGCTGGTGTAGCGGTTAGACCAATGCGGAGGGCATCAAAGTGATCTAAGACCGAGCGCCAGACCGATTGCTCGCTAGCTGTGTAGCCTCGATGACATTCATCGGCAATGATGGCATCAAATGCATGGATTGGAATTGGGAGTTGGTCTGCATCGTTATCGATATCGTCGCCATCACCTTCGAAAACTGCACTGCGACCAAGGATGGAAATGGCCATACGCTGAATCGTGCAAACGTAGACAAAGACATGCTTGGGCTGTGGGTTCGTTAGGTAGTCGTTCGGCATCACTTTGGCATCGAACTTGTCTTCTTCGCCAAAGTCTTCTTTCTGAAATCGATTGCTATAGACCTCATAGATCTTGTCGAACTTTAGGTTTGGCTCTGGTTCGAAAGATGCAAATGCTCGGACAGCTTGTGCGGCGAGGGCGCGGCGATCAACAAGGAATAGGATGCGTCTCGCTCCGCCAGACTTCAGTACTCGATACGCTTGATTGACCGTAGTGAATGTTTTGCCCGTACCGGTAGCCATCGCTACCAACATCTGCCGCTTCCCTTTTGCGATCGCTCCTTCGACGGCAGTATTGGCATCTCGCTGATAGCTTCGCAGTTTCGGATGGTTGTTTGGATTCGAGGTGTACCAGTCGCATGACTCTGCGAAGCTCGAACCGAGCATCTCTTGCAAAGCTTCGGGGGTGTGGAATTGAGCAAGCTTGCGAGAAGTGTTTTGCGTGTGCCGAACATCGTGGAAGTAGATGACTTCGCCGTTCGTCGAATAGAGAAATGGAACTCTGTAGCCCGCGAAGTTAAATGGACTATCGCTAACGCCTTGCGAATATCGCTCGGCTTGAACCAAAACTCCCCTTGGGCCCACCGTCACTTTCTTGGCCTCGATAACTCCGACGAGTTGACCAGCACTGACAATCGCGTAATCGGCAGGACCATTGGCAGTCGGATATTCCTCGATCGCATGATGAGCTAACAACGTTAGATTCATTCCGTCTTTAAATGGAACGATCTTCAACCCAGCATCTTGCAGCTTGATGTCGATTCTCTTCTTTCGAGTTTGGGCTTCAGATTCCATTGAGGTTTTATTTTGCCTTGACCGGCATTGCCGTCTTTTTCAAAAACTTCTCCAAATCGCTTCGCTTGAACAATCGATAACCATTGGCCGGATTTCGATGCATCGGGATTTCGCCGCGCGACGCCCATTTTCGAAGCGTGTTGTGATGGACTCCCAAAAACTCCGCTGCTTCAGCGGTATGCATGTAATCTGTCAATTTGGTCATGCTTTGGCACTCTTAGTCAGAGAGAACGGAACCTGCATAGATAGCTTAACAAAGTCTACACGCTTTCGGTAGTCAACGGACACATCGGAGATTGTTGGAAACAATGGAAAAAGCTCTCGAAATCTGCCAAGAATCGGCTGGATGCGGTTTCCAATTACGAGTTCTGCTGTGGGTTGTTTTGGAAACAATCTGGGACGCGTTTATCGATCGAAGAATTCGAAGGGGAAGTTGGGTTGGCTTTTTCGTGTTTGGCGATGGGCTTTCTCCAATCGCTGTACGATATCGGGAAATTCACCGGCTAAGTTGTTGGACTCGGCTGGATCGGCTTTCAGGTCATACAATTCCCAGCGACCAGGCGTCTTGGTTTTCAAGCCGCGACGCAAGGCTTTCCAATTTCCCTCCCGAATAGCAACATAGCCACCGTACTCTGGGAATTCCCACATCATGGGTTCTTTTCGATCCAAGACTTGTTCCCCCAGAAGGGCAGCCTTTAAATCGATTCCGTCCATCGGTTGCTGTTCTGGATTGGGAAGTTGCCCTCCTACCATCGAGCATAGGGTAGGGAACCAATCTGCGAAGTAAGAAGGAACGGATGAGGTTGTTCCTGGTTGGATTTTGCCCGGCCATTTGACAATGCAAGGAACTCGGATGCCCCCCTCGTCACAACTGCCCTTGAAGCCTTTGAGTCCGGCGGTCGAATCAAAAAAATCACAGGCCGCTCCGCCCACATGCCATCGTTGATCTTGACCGCGATGGGTCGGACCATTGTCCGAGGTAAAAACGATGAGCGTATTTTCTGCGATTCCTAGGCTATCCAATTTCGATATGACTTGACCAACATGGTCGTCCAGGTCGGAGATCATGGCTGCGTAGGCTGCGCGTGGTCTTGGATGAGGAAGGTAGCCATTTTCGCCGCGATATGCTCCAAATTCTTCATCCCATGATAAGGGGTATTGATCCACCCATTCTTCTTTTGGTTGCATGGCCACATGAGGTTCCACCAGTGGCAAATACAAGAAGAAAGGGCGACTTGCGTTTTGCTCAAGGAACTTCAAGGCTTCGTTCATAATCACATCGGGTGCATACTTTTCCGATCGATAATCTTCTGCCGCCACATCGCCTTTCAGTTTGCGTTGTTGTGCCGCAACAGGACGCTTATTGATGACGACGGTGGTTTCGTCGCTATCCAGGAACGGTGGGTAGTAGCTGTGGGCATTGCGTTGACAGTTGTAGCCAAAGAAACGGTCGAAGCCTTGCCGAATGGGTGATCCGCTGGAGTCCGTTGGGCCGAGGCCCCATTTTCCAAATCCTCCGGTTGCGTATCCCTCGCCTTGAAACATCTCCGCAAGCGTGACGACGTCGGGTGTCAAAGGCCATTGTCCTGGAAAAGGTCGGCCATTGCCTGAATCGCGATTCCCACGAATCTCTGCATGAGTCAAGTTCTGGCCGGTAAGCAAAACGCATCTCGAAGGTGCGCAAACGGGTGCGCCCGAGTAATGCTGAACCAGTCGCATTCCTTGGCTTGCTAAACGGTCTAGATGCGGTGTTTGGATCTTGGTCTGACCATAGCATCCAAGTTCACCGTAACCCAAGTCGTCAGCGAGTATGAATACGACATTGGGTGGTGCTGATTGGCCAAAGGCTGACCACCAAGAACTAAGTAGAAGAATCAAAACCATTTGACCTAACGAAACGATCCAAGAAACCGGCTCTGACATTTTAAGTTTCATGCTCGAAGTTCTCGATTGCACGGCGGTGCCGTGGCCTAGTTGCGTGGATATTCAATCTTGCAGGTATGCCATACCCCTCGTGCAACCGCTTCTGCAACTTGTTGTGTGTGGCCGGAAGCAGAAAAATAAACGATTGCAACGGATGGCATGAGAAAGTACTTCCGATAAAAGTGGAAATAAATAGCACCCATAAAAAAAGTCGCTCAAAATGAGCGACGTTTCGTTGGTTTGCCTTGTGACGGAGTCAAAGACTAGTCGCGAACAATTGTCTTGCCGTGCTTGGTGATAACAACATCAACGCATTCGCCACAAGCGAACTTGTACGTCAAAATTTTGCGTCCCAATAGACCTGGTTTCCAGCCCTCTAAGCATGGTGTCTCGCACATGCAACATGCAGGCAAGCATGCGGTGACAGTGTACTTGCAGCACGTGCAAGGATCTTCGACGCACCACGACACTTCGACTGGTGGCGGTGGTGGTGGAACGCAGCAGACGGGTTTAACACAGCAATCCTTAGCTTGGCTAACTTGTTGTTGCCCCATCGCAGCAACCATTGCCAACATGACCAATCCAAAACCAAACAGCTTTCCCATGATGTAGCTCCCATTAGATGATATCCGAAAAACCAAACTTCTGATCCCAGTGTAACGCGTAACCGGTTCAACTTGCAAGAATGGCTTTTTGGCTCAGAATACCTTTCCACGATCAAAAAGCGTCCGACCAATAGTTAGTACTGCCTTGTGACAATGTTGTCGTCGGAAGTTTGAATCCACTTTTGGAAAGCATACGAACCGTGAAACAGAACTTTCCCACACGAGATTTTTTTCGCTTAAGAATGGCAAATCGCTGGATATTTGCGTTCTTCGTTGCGTTCTTTGCCTCGAGTACATTGAGTGCACAATGGACAATTGAGACAATCGCGGGAACAGGGACGCAAGGCTTTAGCGGTGATGGCGGGCCGGCAACCCAGGCCCAGCTTGATAACCCATTTGGTGTGGTTCGGGGGCCCGATGGCTGCATTTGGTTTTGTGAATACACCGGACAGCGTATTCGTCGCATCCGCGAAGATGGCAGAATCGAAACGATAGCCGGCACTGGCTCCAAAGGGTACGACGGTGATGGTGGGGCGGCTTTAAATGCTAGCTTCGACCTCCCGCACGAGCTTCGTTTTGACAAAGCTGGCAATCTTTATGTTGCCGACATGATGAATCATGTTGTTCGAAAAGTTGATGCAACGACTTGGAAGATCTCGACTTTTGCGGGCACTGGTCGAATGGGCTATTCTGGGGATGGTGGACCTGCGACTTCTGCTCAGTTCAATAAGCCGCACAGTATTCAGTTTGGTCCTGACGGACAATTATATGTGTGCGATATCGGCAACAACGTCATTCGACGCATCGACACTGCGACACATCGAATCGAGACATTCTGTGGTACTGGTTTTCCTGGTAGGACTCCTGACGCCGCACCGATCGTGGGGGTATCGATCAATGGACCGCGTTCTATTGATTTTGACCAAAAGGGCCATTTGTGGCTGGCGACCCGCGAAGGCAATCAAGTGTTTCAAATGGATCTCCATGCGGGGATGATTCAGCACATTGCAGGTACGGGAAAGAGAGGTTTTTTAGGGAACGGTGGGCCAGCCAAAGAAGCTGAACTCAAAGGTCCAAAGGGAATTGCTGTTGATAAGGATGGGAACGTTTGGCTCGCCGATACAGACAGTCACAGCATCCGAATGGTCGACATCAAAACAGGCAATCTTGAATTGGTCGCGGGAACGGGTGAAAGTGGCGATGGTCCCGATGGCGATCCATTATCCTGCAAGCTTGCTCGACCGCATGGCATTTTCATTGATTCTGATGGGGCGGTCTACTTGGGCGACAGCGAGTCTCATAAGATTCGGGTTCTTCGCAAGGTGAAATCGCGATGATAAGCAAAATCAAATGAATTCTCGAATGGATTCCGCGATTGGCTCGACAGCGTTAAGCTAAGCTGTTCAACGGTTGAGTTTCGACCAATACCTATGCACTTTTGGACTAAAGAATTGTTGTTTGAATGGCAAAGCGATCTGCAAAATCTCAGCCAATGCTTGCTGGTTTCGATGAATTGTTTGAGCCATTGCCAACCAGCTCCGAAACCGCTCCACCGGCGGGGCCTCCCCAAACGTTGAACCTTGAGGATTTGAATCCAATACCACCCAAGCATCCTTTTCCGCAAGAGGGTGATCTTGTTGTTTTGGTCGATTCACATTCTTTGATATATCAAGTCTTTCACGCCATGCCCACCATGACCAGCCCGCAAGGCATCGAGGTCGGAGCGGCCCATGGTTTCCTTCGGGATATCGCGAATCTATTAGAGCAATGGAAACCAGATTTTTTAGTATGCACCTTCGACGAATCTGGACCCACGTTCCGGAATGAGATATACGACCAATACAAGGCAAATCGTGCGCCCATGCCGGATGGACTTCGGGATCAAATCCCCTTGATTCAGCGGTGTCTTGAGACTCTTGCCGTTCCGAAGATTTCCATGCCGGATTACGAAGCCGATGATCTCATGGCGACTTTGGCAGACCAAGCGCAAGGTCACGGCGCTCGGGTTTTGCTGGTAACCAGCGACAAAGATTGCCGCCAATTGCTGTCACCTCAAATCCAGATGCTGAACGTTCGTAAAAATGAACTGTTTGGGGAACCCGAACTCAAAAATGTATGGGGGATTCGGCCCGAACAAGTGGTCGACTTCCAATCTCTGGTTGGCGATTCGGTGGACAACGTCCCGGGGGTACCGTCCATTGGACCGAAGGCAGCGCAGCAGTTGCTGGACCAGTTTGAATCACTCGATGAGATCTATGCAAACCTAGATCAAGTTCCGGGGGAAAAGAAAAGAGAAAACCTTCGAAACAATCAACACTTGGCGATCATGAGTCGTGATCTCGTTCGCTTAAAACGAGATTGCCCAGTCGAACTTCCATGGTCCAAAATGCGCCCCGGTGTTTTTGATCGACAGCAGGCGCTGGACATGTTTCGCGAACTTGGGTTTCGCAAGTTGTCCGATTCGTTTGTTTCCATGTTGAAAGACTTAGATGACTCGCCACCGTTTCGGTTGTCTTTCGAAGGTTACCAAACCATTCGTACTCTCAAGCAACTGGAAGCCTTAGTGCTTGAGCTACAGAACGCGACTGTCATCGCGATTGATACCGAAACAACGTCGACACGCCCCCGCGATGCTGCCTTGGTGGGTATCAGTTTATCATGGGCGGAAGGACAGGCTGCCTATTTGCCGGTCCTTGGCCCTGTGGGTGATGAGCACATGGACCTTACGACAGTTCGCGAATATCTTGCCCCGATTTTGGATGACGCATCCAAAACCTGTGTGGGGCAGAACATCAAGTATGACGCCATTGTTCTTCGGTCGCACGAGATGCCGATTCGAACCATTGGTTTCGATACCATGGTTGCCGACTATCTTTTAGACGCAGGCGGCAGGAATCACAGTCTGGACGATATCGCGAAACGTTGGCTTGGTCACACCAATATCAACATCGAATCATTGATTGGTAATGGTAAAGACCAAATCACCATGAATCAAGTTGCCATCGATCGCGTTGCGACATACGCGTGCGAAGATGTTGACGTTCCCTTCCGGTTGCTACAACCGATGAAGGATCGACTGGAAGAAGAAGGTTTGCTGGAGGTGATGCATCGCCTGGAAATACCGTTGATCGGCGTATTGTCCGAAATGGAATCCGAAGGAATTCGCATCGATACCGATCGCCTTGAAGTGCTGCGGGGTGAATTTCAATCGCAGGCCGACGCTTTGCGTCTAACCATCATGGAGCTTGCTGGACAAGAATTCAATCCAGACAGTCCCAAGCAGCTGGCTAACGTACTATTCGATAAGCTTGGTCTGCGTGTCGTCAAGAAAACAAAGACGGGCCCCAGCACGGATGCGGAAGTCCTTGAAGAACTAGCTGTAGAACATCCACTTCCCGCAAAGATTGTGGAATACCGGCAATTGACCAAGCTGATCAATACCTATGTGGAATCGCTACCGCGTTTGATCAGTCCGATCACCAATCGAATCCACACTTCGTTCAGGCAAGACATCGCCGCTACTGGGCGACTGAGTAGTGTCGAGCCCAATTTGCAGAACATTCCTGTTCGAACGGCCGAAGGGCGATCCATACGATCGGCCTTCCTGCCTCGCGATCCAGATTGGAGTCTCATGACTGCCGATTACTCGCAAATCGAGCTCCGAGTTTTAGCGCACTTCTGCGGTGACGCATCTTTGCACCGTGCTTTTCAAAACGACTTAGATATCCACACAAGTGTAGCAGCTCAAGTCAACGGTATCTCCGAAGACCAAGTCACAAGTGCCATGCGGCGCAGTGCCAAGGCGATCAGTTTTGGAATTCTTTATGGCCAAAGTCCCTTTGGTTTAGCCAAAGCGCTGGGTATCCCAAGGTCGGATGCGAGCGACTTTATCGATGCCTACTTCGCAAAGTACCCTGGCGTGCGAGATTTTATCAGCTGTACCTTAATGAGCTGCCGCAGCTTGGGCCATGTAACAACCATGTCCGGTCGAAAAAGAATCTTACGAGGTATTCGCGACTACGAAAGCTTACCTGACAACAAGAAGAAACAACTTCTTGAACCGGAGCGGATGGCAATCAATACCGTAATTCAAGGTTCGGCAGCCGACATGATTAAACTAGCCATGATTGCGATTAGCGCGGAGATGAAGTCGCTGAATTGGCCCGCAAGGATGTTGTTGCAGATTCATGATGAACTGGTCTTCGAGGTGCGCGAAGATTACGTCGACCGTTTTGCGAACATCGTCAGGGAAAAAATGATTACGGTCTTGCCCTTGAACGTTCCTCTGAAAGTGGATGTCAAACATGGTCCGAATTGGGCAAGCTGTGAATTGCTATGAACCAGCAAAACGCTTATCCGATCGTGATTGGAATTATTGGTGGCGTCGCGAGTGGCAAGTCAACATTGACGAAATTGCTTCAGAATCGCGGTGCCAAAGTGATCCTAGCTGATGCGATAGCCCACGATGTTTTAAAAGAGCCGGTTGTAATTCAACAACTCAGTGAGCTCTTTGGCGATGGGATTTTGTCGAATACTGGATCAGCCAAAGGACAATCAATCGATCGCAAAAAGCTTGCAGCCTTGGTTTTTGGAAACTCTAGCGATCCAACAAACCGCCGCAAGCAATTGGAGGCGATTGTGCACCCTCGCATTCGCGAGATCGCAAAAGCACAGCTTCAATCGCTTCGACGCGAAAGTGGTTTGCAGTACATCGTGCTGGATGCACCGTTGCTGATCGAAGGCGGCTGGCTTCCTTATTGCAACAAAGTTGTCTTTGTAGAAACCTCGGATGAATTACGCCAGGCTTGGGCTGCTTCCCGAGGCTGGAGCAGGAATGATTGGCAGCAGCGTGAATCTGCTCAATTCAGTTTAGAAGTCAAGCGATCTCATGCCACAGACATCCTAATCAATGTCGGGGATATGGCGTCCCTAGAGGTGGAAGTTACCAAGATGCTCGGGCGATGGGAGAGTTTTTAGTTCTTGGTTCTTCTTTAGCCCGTAGATCCATTGATTGAATGTATTTTAGCAGTACATCGTTTAACAGTCAGCCGCAGGCGTACTCGTATGGCAAGTAGGCCGTAACAAGCGCTAGCGCGGTTACGGCAGCCCCGTTCGAATACAATTGCCTCATCGAACAAGCAAATCACATCCAGCACTCCATGCCGTAACTGCGTCCAAAGCGACTTGTTACGGCCTACGCGGATCTCCAACTCTAGCATGCAGCGATGCAACGCGAGACCAGCTGGCGAGGGTGCTCTTGAGTGGCGTCTGCTGGTAATGTGGTAAGCACAACACAAACGCAATCTCGTTCGGGATCTGCCCAGGCGATCGTACCTGTCGATCCCGTATGCCCAAAGGTCTTGATCGAAACCTCGTGGAAAACATCGTTCATTCCGACATCCAGTCCCAGCCCTCTCGGAACGAGACCGACAGGGTTGTGATTCTGGATCATCAACTTGGCAACTTCCGGGCGAAGAATCTTACCGGTTGGATGAAGGAACTCTTCCAGAAAAATCGCAACGTCCTTGGCCGATGCTTGTGCTCCCCCCCATGGTGCACCTAGATTACGCCAATAGGAACTATTCCAATCCCAGCCTCGGGAGTCTGCTGAGCCACCGCCTGATTCGATCGCTCCAAATTCGACCTGGCATGGCATCATGTCGTCTGGTTGTAATTGTCCCGTCCCGAATGCCGAGTGAACCATACCCAGTGGTTGTAGAACAACCCTGGCCACGAACTCTCTAAACTCGATACCACTGATTCGCTGAGCTATTTCGCTTGCAAGCAGAATTGCCATACTCGAATATTCGTACTTACTGCCCGGCTCAAAGCGCAATGGAACACGCATGGTCCCATTCACAAATTCCATGAGCGGGGCATGGCTTCTTCGCAAGTGAGCATTGTCTGGTAATTGATCCGGAAGACCTGATACATGAGTCAGCAAATGACGTATCGTGACGCGATCTTTCCGGTCTCCATGAAATTCTGGAACGTACCGCTTTACCAAATCATCAAGCCCAAACTTCCCCTGGTCGAATAGCGTCATCAGGGCCGCGATTGCGATCGGCTTGGTGATCGAGCCTAAAAGAAATGATGCGTCTACGGACTTCGCGTCTCCAAATGACTTATGGTGCACATGATCGCCGATTCTTGCGAATAGAACAGCCGCACGCATCTGCCCATTGGTTACAGCTCGCGTGAGAATCGCGTCTGCTTGATGAGCACTAAAAACTGACACAGTCATCCCTTCGGAAAGCGTATCGAATCGGTATGGGCTTTCGAATTCCCAGGGCTAGGACTTCCCTGTCCATGCCGTTTAGCATCAATACCGATCTCTGTTCTACGACCAATCCGCCAACAAATCATCCAGGGCTAAAGCCACCGAAAGGTCGCTTTCGTTTTCTGAATCCTTCTCAATCATAGGCGTCATTGCATTCCATTCAAGCGATTCCACTGCCATTGCTGGTCCGATCTCGCTAGGCATTGCTGCCAAATAGTCGTCAAGAGACTTGATTTGGCCAGCAATCGAAGCTTGCTGAGGCACGCTCGATGTTGCATGGGAAGCCTTACTGGATTCGACAACAGGAGCCGCAAAGCTTGCGGCCGGAACCCATGTATCGTTGTTTGCAACGAATGAACCTTCGCCTTCCCCTTCAGGTGCACCACCTCGCAAGTTGATGAAGTCAATCACGTCGCGAACATCTAAAGGATCGATGAAGCCATTGTTATTCACGTCGAGGTAAGGTGGAGTCACCAAAGTCGTTGGGAACGGCAATCGGCCGTTGGTATTGTCATTATTGATGTAGTTTACAAGTTGCAACACATCGATAGGCGAGACGAACGTGTCCCCGTTCACGTCAAAGTTGTTACTTGGATTTGTATACGGATTGGCTCGTATCGTTGTGTAGTAATCTTCAACTTCACCCACTGGAACTGTACCGTCCGGTGCGATTCCGTTTGGCCCAAGCCCTCGGGTCTGGCTGAGTCGTACGCGGACCGCAACAGGCACATCCGTACGAGCGTCTCGCGGAACTGAAGGCAAGCTAATCTGTCGAACACCATCGGTAAAGTAAACAAATTCTTGACCAGTTGCTCCGCTGCCCAGTCTTTCGTTGGACTCGAAAGTGCCGTTGGCATTGATGTCGATCCATGCGTTGACATAGACATTTTGTGCTGGCGATGCACCGCGAACATCCACACTGATCGATCCCGTGAAGGATGCGACAAAAGTGTTAACCACCACACCGTCGTCGGTATCAAGGTCCGTCAGGCGAGCATCCGGGTCTGCGGTCACGGTAGGTCCAAGTGAGACACCATTCACGACTCGATGGCGTGGGCCATCGCTTGCCTTCTTGCTTGCATAGCGAGGGTCAGCAGCATCGCCGTAATCAAATCCTTCTCCAAGGAAGATGTCGATCACCGTTTGGCCGTTGTCCTCGGTGGCTCGCATGGCATTGCCAGCCAAGTCGCGAATTCCCGATACCGCAGCCGCACCCAAGCCAGCCACACCTCGTGCACCTTCGATTAGTACCGTGGCACCAATTTGAGTTAGGCTCACACCAGGAATGTTCTGTGCGGCGATTGTATTAATCAGAAGCGTCGCAACTTGATCACTGGTGATCACGGTTGACAAATCAATTCGAACTGGAATCGCTGCCGATTGGCCAGGGATGCCGACCACTTGCAGTACCGTGTTGGTCGCTTGAACTCGAACATCAACTTGGTTACCAACGGAAATCAATCCGTTCGGACCTGCCGTAGCTGTGATTCCGAGGATAGAGCCGTTGATCGCGTTTACGATCGAGTTAGCCAGTGCGGTTACCGATACCGTGCTGAGCGGAACAGCTACGGAATTCGGACGAACCGTACCGTTGCTGTCTAGCTCAAACACAACCGTCGAATTTCCGCGTTGGATAGTGAAGATCTGGCCATCACTAATGCCTACGGGCAAGCCGTTTGCGGTTGGGATTTGCAATCCGTACCCCGGCGTTACGCCCGACTGGCCGGAAACAACCATCAGGCTATTATCTGGAAGGAACTGAATTCCATCTCCTAGAATTTGAAGCTCTCCACCACCGATGCTGGTCGCCGTTAGATTGACGCTCAAGCCAGTATTGCGAATTGCCAGTGCTACTTTTTCTGCAAGGACCGTTGGTGGGTCTTGCGTGCTGAAAGCAACTGCAACATTATTCGGTCGAACCGACTGGTTGTTATCGAACTCAAACGTGATGCGTTGAAGTCCGTTATCGACGCGGAATGTAGTTCCGTCGATTGCAGTGTTCGTGAAGCCATCGAACGATGACGGAACTCGGATCCGAAGACCTGTATCCAGTTCAAATCGAGTTGATTTGTTCGTCAAGTCCTGGATGGTGTAAATCGTGCCATCCACGATTGCTTTCGGCTCTACAACGACGATCGACGATTCATTGGTGTTGATGAAGCGGATTTGGTAGACCGAGTTGTTTTCCCAAACTCCGGCAATCGGTGTCAGACGAACAATATTGCTAGTGGACGAATAGCCAAACCGGTAATCCTGTCCTTCGACCAAGATCTGAGCGTTTTTGTAGAGGACAATGCTACTCGAGGTAACACTTCGTTGTTCGATGCCAGAACCTTCCGATTGGAAGCCGACCTGCGATGCATCCACGATTTGAAGGTCGAAGAAGAATTGGTTGGAATTAACCACCTCAACCGTGCCGATGTCTGGGTTGGTGTCAACACCTTGCGTATCGTTGTCATAGGGGTTAACAGCAAACGCGGTCGGCCCGTTGAAGTCCGATCGGTCGGCAGCACCGCGATCCTTGAAGATACGTTCGCCGAGACCTGGAGGTGTCTGAACATTCGGGTCATCGACCCGGAGCATCCCGTTGATGTCGGTGCTTGGCGCGATGATGGGTGATGGAAGTAGTCCAAGCGGCTGCTTCACTGCCAACAATGCAGCGCGATCCACCAATGAATCCATGGTGGAATCGATCGATACCGCACCGGCTACTGGGTAGAGATTTCCACGCAGCGGATCGGAGAATAATGGAATGGTTGAAGCAACCGAAATTGGGAACTGACCAGGAACAGCCGATCCGTTTGTGTTGCGGCTGTTACCTTGGAACAAAGTTGCCCCAACCACGGTCGAAGTGCTTGAAGCATCCACGGTGATTCCATCGATGTGGTTCGCAATGATGTTGTTTAGCAAGGTTGGGCTGGCGCTGTTTTGAACGTTGATGCCTGTACCAAGTTGCGTGTAGATCAAGCCAGGGCGACTCGACAACGCACCCACCGCATCAATATCAGCACCTACCGAATCACCGCTCAATGCCCCATCGCTACTAACGTCGGTGATTCGAACGAAGTACAACTGACTTAGCGGACTGAATCCGAAGGCATCCAGATCGATATAGCGGCTGTTGAAGGAAATATTTCCAACCGATGTGTAGTTAATGTTATCAGCACTAACTTCTACGCGAGCTAGTTCTGAATTTCCAACTTCGTAGACTGCTAGATCGGGCCTTGCGTCGCCGGATCCGGTCAAAATGTTGTTGGTGAACTGGACAATCAGCACGCCACCGCGACCAAGCGAAACCGCACCTTGTCCAGGTGTTGGCTCACCGATACCGCTGTAGTTCGGAGCACCCAATGCATCTGCAGCTACTTGCAAACCTGCAAGTGGTACTGGCCCGCCGCCAGCGGTTGCGTCGTAGCGTGAGACGGTATCAGCAAAGGACAACAAGCCTTGGCTATAGAAGTCGCTTCCAAAGGTAGTTGGAGCAGATGCGTTGACGCTTGCAACCGTTCCACCAAGAATCGTGTTATTGACGATTCGTGCAAACGGAACTGGTGACACGGCAGCAGACGATTGTAGGTTACGGCCTCGGATATCAATACCTCCGGCAACGTTTCCAACAAGCTCGTTGTTCATAACAACAGCGCCAGGGATCAATCGCTGATCGTTCAGAGTTATCGTGTTTCTAACAGCACCTGGATTCGGGGAATCCGAAGTTGGACCAGGAACGTCTGCTTGAAGAACAATACCGAATCCAGCCGAACTGGAGATTCGGGAGTTTTCGATAATCACTTGTCCTTGTTCTCGTTTGGTGTTTTTGTCCCCTTCGAAATTGAAGGTGGAAACCGCCCCTGCCGTTGCTGGCAATGTTACGCTTACAGGCCCGACCAGCGAAATCGTTGCGGAGTTCTGACCAGACACACTACCATCGGAAGAGATTGCTGCAATATTGAGCAAAGATTGAACAGCCGTTGAATTGATCAGGTCACGAACTCGGGATGCGATCACCTTACTGGATTCGTCCGCACGTCCATTGAATGGTATTGCAATGCTACCTGTGCTGACACCTCTTGCTGGCGAGCCTGCTGGGAGCGTTTCGTCGTCAAATTCGAGCGTTAGGACGCTCGAACCATCGCTCAAGATGATTCTCTGGCCGTCGCCAATCCGGGACGAACTTTGGAATGTCAACGTTTGCCCTACAGCTTGCTGAGCGTTCGGCGCGAATCCTCGGTTTAATGTAATTCCAGACCCAAGACTCGGCGACCCGTACTCAGTGCCACCCCGTATTTCAAGCTGGTAAGGACCAACAAGAATGTCACTTCCTGCACCACCCAAGGTGACAAAACTAGTGTCAAGCCGAGCGCCTGTCACCGACTCGCCCCGTTCGGCAAGACCGATGATAAAGTCGTCGATCAACAAGCCTTCGAAGGCGTTGTTTTGAGCTCTCAACGCGGCCGGTAAGCCAGCGCTGTTCTCAGAGAACGCATCTTCCGCTCGAGGACGTGAAACTCTGAAAGGCCCAGCATTGACGACCGTCACACCGGTAAGGTCAACATATCGATCGCGTGCCAAGTAAGTCGTATACGCGTCCAAACCACCCGCAAAGGTCTGTTCCATTGCTTCGGACACCAGGGTAGCCACTTGTTCAGCGGTCATATCGGGTGTGATGGCAATACGAACGTTGGCAGGATCGTTGACCCCGATGCGCCCGGTAAGAACCAACGGGGAATTCACCGGAGCCGATGCTGTTGCAGTTCCCGTGATTGTGATCTTGTTCGCGTTGCGATAGAAGGTAGGACGAACCACTGTGTACGCCGCACTTCGCATCACCGCAAACAGCGATTGCGAAATGGTTTCAGCGGAGTCAGCAGAAGTAAATCGAACCACATTTCCAACCGGAGCTGTCCCGGTGCCGTCCCAGAAGGCAAACGTTTCTCCAGATACAACCATAGAGTTGCCGTTCTGGAGCAACGCTCCGCTAGGAACGACCACGCTGTAACCCATGTCGATTTCAAATCGAGCGGTCACACCAGTGCCGTTCGCAGTCATCGTGATGACTTGACCGTCGCGAAGATCGTTTCCTGAAACCGTCGTCAACTCGAGTCCGCGGCCACCGAAGGTACCATAGCCCATGCTTCCGGCGGTGCTGAACTCGAATCGGAGACGAACATTTTCACCGCCTGCGAGCACACCCAGGTCTACACGAGCTTGACGCCAAACAGCTTGCGAACCATTTCGAGGAGTATTCAAGGTTCGTTGAACAGCGGATTCAGCAGCGTCGCGATTGTTGGTCGTTAACTGAACCCAATCACCGTTGTCACGGACACCAAAGACTCGGAACGAATCGGTCATCAATCCATTGATGGAAGATCCATCGTCATTGTCCATGAAGTAGTTGAAGTACAGCGTCGGCAAGTCCTGTGCCGCCAAACCCGATAGGGAGAACGGTTGGCTTTCTAGAACGCCCGATGCCCCACCAGGGAAATTGTAAGTGTTCTCAAGCGGTTCGTTACCAGAACGTGGCGAAAACAGCGGATCCATACCGGCTGGGAAGCTGGCATTGACTCGTCCACTTCGATCGTAACCAAAGTACCAGCTTGTGCCACCTGCTACCGCCGAACCGCTAAGATCACTAGGTGCATTGATGCCGTGACCAGCATCGCCTCCACGGCGAGTAGTCTGTTGCCAAAGGTTGTAGTCCAAGTTGGAGAATGCCAGCCCGTTCAAACCTTGCACGCCAGTTTCGACTCTGGAACGACCATTCACAAACACGGGTTGGAGTTCGCCGCGAACATTGAAAGCAACGATCGAGCCACTTCGAGTGGTTCCGAACAACACTTCGGAGTAGTCGCCATTGGCAACGTTTGTAGGACCGGTAGTCAATCCCGTGAATTCAAGTCCAGCAAGGTCCGTCGCTGTTACAACTTGTCTTCCAATGCCAGCAAGACTGATTGAGTTTGAATTTAGCTCAGAGTTGGAGATACGATACAGTCGTCCCGCATCGCTTACAGCAAATAGTGCACCGCGAACTCCGGCAATACCGGTGATGAGCTCATTGGGATCGACGGTAAAAATCTTGCCTCGTTCCAAGACCGTTGTTCCAGCACCCAATAGAATATCGTCTGGGTCGGGGTTCCCGCCGGTGACTATCACATTATCCAAATCGCTTCCTGGAGCGCTGTTCGCATTTCCATTGTTTGGATTGAATAAGTAGAGGATGTTGGTAGCGTTTGGAACCAACAAATTCGCATCTCGATTGGCTACGACAAATCCACTTTCGCCAAACTGATCCACATAGGTCAATGCCTCGAAATTAAACCCGGTGTTGGCAACTCGAACAACCCGTGGCGGTGGTGGGGTGTTGGGTTGCTGCGGCGGTGTAAATAGTTCCCAAGTTGTATTGGCGAAGTTTCCATCCACGGTCGTAGCGGCGGTTCCGGCGTTGACGTTGATGTACGCTGCGTTTGCATCGTTGTCTGCTGGCCCCGTACCCCTGCTGCGGAAGCTTCGTATATCTCCGTTAGGTCGGATAGCAATATCGCGAAGATCTTCGGCATTTCGGCCTACATTGTTCGTCAACTCACCCGTGAACGGGTTGACCAAATGCACCTGAGTACCCGCATTAAAGCCGGTTACGCTGCTCAAGTACAAAGGCACATCTGCAAGCACATACTCGACTCGCGATTGCAGAGGAAGGAAACTAGGAGTGATCGGGCCAAGTCCGTTCGAGCTGAGCGATCCATCGATACGGTCTTCAACGATGTACTGACCGCTGCTGATGGGTTGCACTCGCACTCCAGCATCAATCGTCTGATTTGCATTCAGTCGGTTGGCCAAGACGGTTGGAACTTGAGTCCGATTGGTAAGTGCCAGGAAGTACCTACCAGCTCGTAGTTCGACCGATCCAATGAACGGATCCAAAGTGCCTGTCGATCCGCGGCTAAGATCCGAGGTTCCAGTGCCAGGAGCAGAGGTCGACCGATCGTCCAAAATGTTGCTGTTTTCTCCGAGCTGGACAAGTCTACCAGTAAGCTGCCCTTGAGCATCAAAAGCTTCTTCGTACAGATACATGGCCATGTCCGCACGGCCAATGCCATCCGCATAGTCCATATCGAAAATCGTAGAAAGGTATTCGGCGAGCGGAGTCAGCAAGGATTGGTAGTCGATGGTGAACGAGAACCAATCGACATCCGTCGACGAATCCAAGTTACCTGCAACGGCAATGGTACGACGATCTGTTTGCAGAATATTGCCGAGATCTTGGGCTGTTTGAAGAGTATTGTTCGCTCGAGCTTCAATCTCCCCATTCTCACCCACAAGTGGTGAATGGCGGGGAACTCCGGACAACGTTAGGCCGTTCTGAGCAAATCGGATATCGGCATAACTAACCGCCGATCCAGGCAGTTCTTGTGTTTCGCCAAGCCTTACTTGCAATTGATACGAACCCTTGGAGCGACCTTGTCCAACCGATGCATTATCGGTTATCGCGGGAGTGTTAGCCGGTTGGCCAGGAAACTGATTGCTGCTTCGAACGCGAACATGATAAAGGGTTGCTTCGTTTTCACGCCCAGGCAGCACAACTCGTAGGCCAGCGTCTTTAGGATTCGTGCTGTAGTCATCGCGAGCTTCGCCTACCGGATTGGTTGCCGTTCTCGAAACGGAAATCGTTGGCACTTGAGTGATCGTACTTTTGCGAAGTGGATTTACGCTTGTTCCTGGCAGGGTAGAGAATAGCCGATTGGTATTAGGCTGGGTTTCTTCCAAGTACGAATTATCGGACAATGCTAGAATATTGCCATCTGCAGCGACGAGTTCCACAACTGTATCCAAGCTGGATGTCGTTCGATCGATATCCAACCATACTTCCGTTCGGCCGTTCGCTGTGAAGCTATACACGTCGACATCCGATGGCTTGGTCAATACACCTTGGACTTCGAATCCTAGACGCGCATTCTCGTCCCCGCTCGTCGCCAAACGAGCAACTTGGCCCAAGTACTGCGCGGTGGCAGGGCTGTTGTTCGCCGAAGGAGCTGTAGCCCGTGCGGATTCACGCTCGGAAACCACTTCCACATTGCGATCATTCGAATACGTTTGCATGGACACCCCGTCCCACGAGCCGGGGGATGCTTGCCGTTGAATCGCTGTTGGAATCAATTCCAAGAAGCTGGTGATTCTGGCGCTGGTCGAATTCGGGTCGACTCGCCACGAAAGGGCCGTTGATACATCTGCGACGCCGTAAGCCTGACCCAAGGTCGCATCGGCAAAAGGCGTTAAGTTGGCTGTGTTGATGTTTCCATCAAGCGTGTACGTTGTTCCAGCACCTACGATGGAATTCTGTAGCGAAGGAGCCAGGTTTGCAGCCCAACCTGTGTAAGTCGCGTTCTGTAAGTTCACCCCTTGTTGGTATACGCCGCCATGCGAAAATCCGACGCGTTGCGTGTTGTTGACACTGTTCGCTCGGAAATCGTCTTGCCCTGGCGTCCCTGTGACATAAAGCAAGCTGTTGTTGCCGGCCTGAAACTCTTCGTCCAAATAGTTGATGAAGTTGACATCGCCGAGCGGCTCGTCGCTCGACAATACCAGCGTGTTGTACAGTCGTGACACACCATTGTCGAATCGTGATTCAACTCGCCATCGAACGACCGCATTGTTGTTGCCAACAAACGTGCCTTCGCTGGCAACAAGGTCAGCTGATACAAGTGTTGGCTGCAATGTGACGGTCGTGTTCTCGAGAGAAGTGGCTTGACCGTTCGCCCCGATATCGATGTAGTTGCTGAACGCTCGGAATACTTCTGCATCGGCAAATAGTTGAGTCCGACCTTGAGCAGTGACGCGAGAAGTGTCACCATTGTTGGTTCCACCACCTGCGCGTGGGAAGTAAGAGAAGAATCCAGGCCGATTCGGATCGACGTCATTGTCGATACGAGTCCCTTGACCTACTTCAGGACCTGTTGGCAGAATGATGCTGCTAGAAAGTGCGCCGGACCCATTGTTGTCGGTGTCGAAAGCAGCTCGGCCATCGGTTCCAAAACCTGCCCCGACGGAGTCGTCTGCAAGCGCTGTCAAGATCACCGGGAAGTTGGGTTGCCCGATGATTTGAACGCTTCCACCAATTCGATTGCTGTAATCCAACGGTGTACCGGTCGCAGTGAGTCCAGCCGTTGTCGTTCCGCCGCCGAATTTGACGACCAAGCTTTCAGTCGGCGCACTTCTTAGTCGAAGGCCACCGAACGTATGAAAGTTATCCGAAACGATGTCGTTCGAAACAATGTGAACAATGTCCGTGTCGTCCCAAACGCTTTGCGTTGTCAGGGATTGGCCACGAACCACCATGCCGTTCAAAAGGTTTCTGGACAATCGGTTCCCATCGATCAAAGGTCCTTGGTTTTCCAAGTGATCCAGCGAGCGCCCAAGAAAACCCGATTGACGGCCGGGATCATTTACGAAGTCTGGCCCCAATGAATTCACATCGATGCTGATCGCCGCTGCACCGTTATCGTTGATTCGGTTGTTGACCAAAACAGGTTGAGCACCACGAACAAAGATGGTCGCAGCAGCGTTGGAGCCTCGTCCGGAGCGATTGGTGATCGTCGATGCTTCGACGCCAGCGGCGTTGTTTTCAATTCGGGAATTCGACAAACGGAAGTCTGCTTGATGAACTTCGATTGCATTGAACGAAGCAAAGCCACCTTCGATTCGTGTTGTTCCACCAGCGTACGATAGGCGGTTGTAATCCAACGACGCAGAGCTTCCGTGTGCAACGAAAACTCCACCCCAATCTCCTACCGAAGCATTGCGCACACCTCGTAGCGATGCCGTGTCAGCAGTTCCACCCACACCGTAGGTGCGATCGCTCATGCTGGTCATGACGATTGGCAATCCGCTGGTTCCTTCGGCAATCAGCGATCCGCCTTCACGGACTTCGATCCTGGCTCCGCTGCTCTTTAGAATCACGCCTGGATCAATCACCAAGCTGCCATCGAGTCTTGCGCGAATCTTGCTGTTCGTAACCAGTGCTGCACCAGTCACGCTACCGTTATCCAAAAATGTCGTTGAAGTCGCATCGAGTTGAGCGACCAACGAGTATCTTCCACCCGCAGATGCATCGCTTCGGTACAACCGTCGTCCGGTATAGATGGAGGGCTGGACAGGTACAGGCAAATTGGAAAGTTGAATGGAGCTCAAGCCGAGCACGCTCAGCGATGCTGTTGGTTCGGACGGTGCCGTTTCCTTGCCGTTCGAATCAATGTACACAATTCGGTAATTATAGGTTCCAGCAGCCAACGCTCCGCCAGCAACTACGGAAAGAGTCACAGCAGAACTAGACGGCGCTGCAAGATCCAAAGCGACTCCCGTTTGAGTGCCATTGTCCAAGAAGCTTGTAGTCGTCGAGTTCAATTGACTGACTAGGCGATAGACCCCTGCACCTGTGGCTTCACTTCGGTACAACCGACGAGCAACATACGGTAGGTTGCTGTTGACGGGAGGCAGATTGGTCAGTTGGATCGAACTGTTACCAACGACGGTTAGCGACTTCGTAGGTATCGAAGCCAAGCTTTCGTTACCGGACGCATCTACGTAGACCAATCGATAATTATAAGTCCCTGCGACTAGCGAACCGCCAGCAACGGCAACCAGTTCCACAATCGTCGCCGGTGGGGAGGCAACATCGACTACGGCGCCGCCTGGTTGACCATCAATGATCAAATTCTCAGCGAACACGTGAGTGATATCGATATCATCAAACCGGGCCGAAATGGTAATGGTCTCCAAGGTGTCCGCGACGCCCGTTCGAGTTCGCACAAACAGACCATTGATCGAATTGTTAACGATGCGATTACCGTGGATGTCTGGCCCGACCCGGTCGAAGTCAGGAATAAACAGACCGCTTGCTTGGGAGCGTATATCGGCGAAGTCCGATTCCTTAAAGCTGTTTGGCGTGGCGGAAATCGCCGCATCTGCACTCAACGTGATCACGTTGTTGTAAATCGAAGGGCGCGAATCGACCAGATTGATCGGGGTGATGACCTGCGACAAGCCATCGACGACAACTTGGCCTCCACCATAACGGAGTTCTGAATGAATGATCGAGTTCAGAAACAGCCCATTGCGCTCTTTGTCGACTCGGGTCTCATCCCCGCCGTCAATGCCGTTTCGGAAATCAATTCCACCCCAATCGCCAGCCGCTGGTGCTGGCGGAGTTCGATCCGGATTGAGACCAATGCCCAACGGATCATTGATCGAAGTAACAATTACATTTTGGCCAGGAGTTCCCAACAGCTGTAGCGAACCGCCACTTCGATCGACGCTGACGGTGGAGCTTCCCGCGCTGATTCGAGAACGTCCCATCTTGATGATGGCACCCGCATCGATCATCACAGTTACGTTCTTTGGCACATCAAAGGTTGGGCCGTCCGCAAGCGGATTTCCAAACCGGTTGAATCCAATTTCATAGGCTCGGTTTTGGGTGTTACCGAGAATTCGGACGCTCACTGAGCGACTGCCCGAGAGGTCTCTGGCTGCTTCTGCGCTAGCATCTTGAAGGGCCCGAGCAATCGTGTTGTAAGGGGATGCAAGTGTCCCGTTGCCGCTAGCCGATGCAGTCTTGTCAACCCAAACCGTGTAGGCAGACATGTCGGCTTGACCAACAATCGGCGCTGCTCGGTCGGGACGAGTCGGCATGAACCAATAATTAAACGTTCCACCAGGGCGGCCGTCTCCGTCGCCATCCAAGGCAGTAGCTGTTCCCTCTGCATCAACCAAGGTCGAAGCCGTTGGTGGTTTGTAATCAATTCTTAGTTGATACTTCCCTTCGGACTTTCCACCCAAACCGGAGTCTTCAATGCTAGGGTCGTAACCGGTGTTGCCTTTGGCACTCACCCCAACGATATAATCGCCACCGCGATCCACACTGATGGAGATACGAGGGTCGTCGCTGAAATAATCTTCATTGGCTGCGATCTCAACCCATCTCGGTGAAGTCGTCGTTCCTTCATTGCGGTATAGACGCAACGATGCATCGAGCAAGCTCGAGTCGGCTTGTCGTTCCGCCAGGATCTGCAAACCTAACTTGCCACCCTGACTTGGAACCGAAAATCGGTAAAGATCGATATCCTTGCTCTCTGGCCGAAGAATAAACTGGCCGTGAATGATGTCTGCATTGCCAGGGAAAACAGCTTCGGCGGTAGAATTCGGGTCAAAGATGTTTCTCTGTACAGTGAATTCCGCCAACTCGTCCGCATTGCCAAGCCCGAGAAGCACGCCGATACCACGCATGAAGGATCGGAATAGTGCTGTTCCAAATTGATTTTGATCAGCTTGGTTGAAGTCTTGAATGTCGATGACAACAGCTTCTTGGGATGGATTAGACAACAACCGGCCTGCGGCGTAGGTCAAAGATCCAGGGCGGTTGGCTTCGACCGTTGTTAATGCTCCAACAGGATCGATGGCTTGCATGTCGCCTACAGCAATGGTCAGACCAAGGCTATCGCTTTCGGTAAATCGAACACCCAGGTACTTTTCGTACAAGGACATGATCTGACGAACCATGTCCTTCTGAGTCTCGGTGATCGCATTCAGCTGAACGCTTTGATTGGCGTTGCCCAGCAACGTCGAAAAGTTGTAGTTGATGACGGCGATGCCGCTTGCATCACTCGCTTTGACAATGTGTTGTTGATAACGGTTATTGCGATTACCTTGCTCATCGTTTGCACCAGGGAAATCGAGCGGGAACGGACTGCCAGTGCTGTTCTCAATCTTGGCGTTGATGATTGCAGACTTCGCACCAGGTCCCGTCAACCAGCTTCCACCCAAATCAACAGCCGTGTCAAATCGGCTACCAGCATCGCGGCCAGTTGGGTTCGAATCTCCTTCTTGATTGAGAACGGATACCGAAGTGCCGGCAGGATTTTGTTCGTTGCCAATCCGCAAACGCAAGGCAGTGATTGGTAACGCAACGGCGTTAGCATCTACGAACAAAGCATCAATGTTTCGATTGAATACCAAGGAAGCTCGATTGAGCGCCGCGTCGTAGCTTACCGAAACTGGATTAATAGGCCGAACCCCTGCTGCGTTGGCGGAGTTGCCCGTATAAACCAGCTCGTAATAGATTGGCTTTACCGCCTCAATTGGATCCAAATCGTCGTCGTTAAAAAAGACGTGAATTTGGTTTCGCAATTGGCTCAGCGAACCATTCGATGCACGAACAACCGGTTGTGGTACCACCGACTGAATGGTGGTGCCAAGATCCAAATCAAATCGGATGCTTTGATTGACTCCGTTGTTAAACGCCAATCCGTTGACGTTACGAAGGGCAAACGGACCAGTGCCAAGAATATCGATCAAGTAGAAGTCGTCGGGAAGTGTCTCCGCAAATCGCACAATCACTTCGCGATCGGAATCGCCAAAGCCAACATACGAAGGCGTGATCGTTACGTCGTCCCCTGCAAGAAGATTCAGCTGAAGAGGCGTGGCAAAGTTACCGCCAATGCGAGCGAATGACACACCGCTGATCAGACGACCTTGGACGACTAAACGAGCTTCATTGGAGTTGTTGATAGCATCTAACAGTTCTTGAACGGTCGTGGCAAACCGAGCGTTGCTGTTCACTTCAACACGGATGGTTTGCCCATCCACGACAACCGTCGGCGTTCCTGGTCCACCGTAATCGCGTGAAGAGATGTCAATCCGAGCCGTGGTTCCCGGCCGAGTCGTAATGAACTCAACCTGAAGCGTGGTGGTGCCCGAGTTAAGATTTGAGGATACGCGGGCTGAGTTGGCCCCTTGCAAAGTCAAGATCTGATTCACAGGAACGGTGTCGGCAATCACAGTGCTTTCCGATCCGCGGAGTCGCCGGACCAAAATCTTCGATGCGACAGCCACGTCCTCGTTCATGGCCCGAACCAAGTCCGCTGCCGTGGTTTTGCTTCCAGCCAGCACGTTCACTTCGATGTTGATCCGGTTCCCCTCAACCCTCAAAACAGGCCAGCTCGCCGGCTTTCCTGCAGGGCCGGTCGTTCGGGATACCTGAGTGAAACGGAGTTCGAGTCCATTGCCCTGCTGGCCCGGCAACGATGCGCTGAAGTCCAGCACGACTTGGCTATTGGTTCCTAAGTCGGTGCTCAGGTAAGCACTTTCCAGGACGCCATCACCACCCGATCGTTTGAATTGAATACCGGATAGCGTGTTTGCATCCAACGCTGTGGTATCGTCAAACCGAAGCACGATTTCGCGCGGACTGGTGTTGAGCACGGTGGCGTTCGCCCCCGTCGCACCAATAGCGATCAAAGATCCCTCGTTAGGCTGTACACCAATCAATTGCGGACCAGCCGCCATCAGGTGCCTAGCTTCCAAAGATTCCAGCAACGAATTGCGAACCCGCAATTGCTTGCGTTTCTTTCCGCGAATGCTTCGAGGATTTTTGCTGGAAAAAGAACCACTTCCGAAACCGACGGTGGTCATCTACGAACCTCATCAGGTGCCAAAAACAAGGACCAATACGAATAGCGACAAAACAGCGAGCCGCAATTTCGAGTCTAATTCGCTCCGCTGACAATGCAACGAATCAACAGCCTTTACGTGAGACTTCCCTCATTGCAAGTCGTTTTAAGTCCAACACTTGCTCTGAAATCGGCCATACAATCATCAAGGGTGTTACAATTCAATGCCTGCTTTGGAGGGGGGGAGCCGCAAAAAAGTTCCCCAACTGTCTCTTTCTAAGAATCATTCCGAAGAATACAAAGAAGGGGCATGCCAAAACCCCTTGAAAGTGGGTCGAAGCTGACCCATCCTAAAAAAACCTATTTTTTCCTGCAAAAACCAGACTCATTATGTTTCAGTCGCTTCAAGAAGGTCTCCAGTCCGCGTTTCAATCCTTGCGCGGTAAAGGGAAATTGACCGAAGCCAACATGCGGGAAGGGATGGCCATGGTCGAAAAATCCATGGTCGATGCAGACGTTAATATCGATGTAGTCCGAAAGTTCATGTCGGACGTGACTTCTGCCGCAGAAGGTCGCCGAGTTTTATTTTCTCTTCGGCCTCACGAAGAGCTCATTAAAATCGTTTACGAAGAATTGGTCGCCCTGCTCGGCCCCGTCGACAACTCGATTCCCATGAAACGAGGCCAACTGACCAGCATCATGATGTGTGGTCTCCAAGGGGCTGGAAAAACGACAACCTGTGGAAAATTAGCCATGCTTATTAAAGAGCAGAAGCTAAAGCCATTCTTGATCGCCGCTGACTTGCAACGTCCCGCAGCTATTGAACAACTGCACGTCCTCGGAAGGCAACTGGGGGTTGGGGTCTTCAGTCAAGTGGGTGCCATGGACCCCGTGGCTGTTTGCCGTGAAGGCCTTGCGCAAGCAAAAGCCAACGGGGCAGATGTCGCCATCTTTGATACGGCCGGTCGACTTGCAATCGACGCAGAGCTCATGGACCAGCTCAAGCAGATCGACAAACACATCGCTCCCCAACAAGTCTACCTAGTAGTGGACGGCATGACGGGCCAAGATGCGGTCAACAGCGCCAAGGCCTTCAATGAAGCCCTTTCGATCGACGGCGTCATCATGACGAAGCTCGACGGGGATGCTCGTGGTGGGGCACTGCTGAGCGTCAAGGCTGCGACGCAGGTTCCCATCAAGTTCATCGGAACCGGTGAGCACATGGACGCCTTGGAACCGTTTCGCCCCGAAGGCATGGCAAGCCGGATCCTGGAAATGGGCGATATCGTCGAAGTCGCCCGCGAAGCACACCGACTGATTGACGACCGCGAACGGAAGCAGCTTGAAGAAAGAATGTCCAAGGGAATTTTCACCCTGGGTGACTTTCGGGACATGATGCAGAAGCTTCGCAAGCCAGGACTCATGACGAAAATGCTGACCCTGATGCCCGGCATGGGGGACTTGTCCAAGATGATGGCTAACGCAGACAGCGAAAAGGAAATGCGTCGACTAACTGGGATCGTCGATTCGATGACTCCCAGCGAACGCAAAAACCCAAAGCTCATCGATCCCTCCAGAAAAAGTCGGATCGCCAAAGGCTGCGGCGTTCAACCGAATCAGGTTAGCGACTTGGTGAAGCAATTTGAAATGCTGGCACCAATGTTGCAAATGGCAACCAGCGGTAGCATGGGGGACAAAATGAAAATGATGCAACAAATGCAAGGCATGATGGCCAACAACCCCTTCGGCCCCCCTGCCAACATGAAAATCAAAGGCAGCACCGGCAAGCGTCTCACCCCCAAAGAGCGAGAGAAGCTTCAAAAAGAAAGGGATCGGCTTCTGAAAAAGAAGAAAAAGGGCTAAGCCAACTCACCCCCTTGAGCCGCAGGCGCTAGCCGCGACCGACGCTGTGAATGGAAATTTAGCAAGCTGACTAACGAGAAGTGCCAAAAAATTTCAAAATACATCTCCACACCGACCTGGGAAGTCGTTATCCTTTCACCCCCTTCAACGTCAGTTTTCATGGAGATGTAGCACAGTGTCGGTTCGTATTCGAATGAAACGTATGGGCAGGAAAAACCGCCCTTTTTATCGTCTTTGCGCCATCGATCAACGCAGTCCACGTGATGGACGCGTTCTCGAGGAATTGGGTCACTACGATCCAATGTGCCGCGAAACAGATGCACGAGCCATCCTGAAGGGTGACCGAATCAAGCACTGGATCAGTGTTGGTGCTCAGCCAAGCGAAAACGTACAAGTTCTCATTAAAAAGTACGGTTCGGAAGGTACTCACCTGAAGCAACAAGAAGAAGCACTCAGCCGTTTGGGCCGTCAGCCAATCAAACAGCCTGTCGCTGCATCGTAGTTGCTCCTTGGCAATGCGATTTGATATCGTAACCCTGTTTCCTCAGATTTTCTCTGGCTACTTGAGCCAGAGTCTTCTTGCTAAAGCGATCGATCGTGGACTAGTAGAGATCCACATTCACGACCTAAGAGATTGGTCGACCGATCTCAAGCACCACAAGATCGACGACCGCCCGTATGGTGGCGGTCCTGGGATGTTGATCTGTGTAGAACCAGTGATCAATTGCGTCGAAGCCGTTCAGAGAATGAGCGACACGCCCGGGGTGGTCATGCTGACAACGCCTCAAGGGGACCGATTGGATCAACGCCGCGTCGAGCAGTACTCCCAATTGAATCGTATTATCCTGCTGTGTGGTAGGTACGAGGGGTTCGACCAGCGAGTCATCGACATCCTGAATCCCGTGGAGATCAGCATCGGAGACTATGTCCTGAATGGGGGCGAAGTCGCTTCGATGGTTTTGGTGGATTCCACCATACGCATGATTCCAGGCGTTCTGGGGGATGAACAAAGCAGCTGGGATGATTCCTTCTCGCGCGGAAATCGCTTGCTGGAGTTTCCGCAGTACACACGCCCGCCTTCTTTTCGAGGGCACGATGTACCTGAAATTCTATTGAGCGGTGATCATGGAAAAATTGCAGACTGGCGCAGCAAGCAAGCCATGGAAAAAACCAAACGTCGGCGCAGCGACTTGCTCGAATAATCCCGTTTAGCCCGGCAGTCTCCCTCACTGAATCTAGCCGCAAAGTACGTCCACCCCTGGTTCTACCCACTTTCTCTTCTTGAAAAGAGTCTGTCGAAAAATGTGGGTCGAAAAATTTCAGAACCTGAATTCCGCTAACTATTTTTCGCCCCACATTTTTCGACAATTCCGCACTCGAATCAATCCAATTCGAAATACGAAACTCGTTCTTCGTGGGTCATGTTAGCAAATGCCTTCTTCATGGCTTTTCGATCCTTGGCATTGGCGGACCGATACGCTTGGTGATTCTTAAATTTCTCCAGAAGCTCCAAGTCTTTTGCATTGGTGTTGGCGGAAGCATCCAAACTTGCCTCTGCATTTTCGTTCGCCACCGATACTTTTGCACTGATCGATTCGAGGTGACTCAGTTTGTCCACGACGACCTTGCTGGCATTTCGCCAAGCAATGAGTTCCGTAACCTGAATGATAATGCTGTTGATCAGCTCCTCGCTGCCGATCCCAGTTTCCCTTTTGCAACGGTCCACCAGTTCCTCGATGCCCATGCACTCCTCGCGTCGACTCAACCATAGCAGCCACTGCCTGATCAACTCACGATGCTTGCCGCGAGGAGGTGCGACCTTTGGCTCGTGAAAGACGACCGAAAAAAGCCGGACTGCCGCAGTGTATCTGCTGCTCTCGTCGGGATAAAAGTTGGTCAGTTTGTAGTACCGTGCATCTTGGATCCCATCCCGCAGATACGGCTTTGGCGAGTAGCCGTACCGCTCTTCGAATTCAGCGATTTTTTGCGTATCGCCACTCATGGCAGTTATGTACTCGCTCAAATACTGAACTATCAACATCGGTGGCCCGCTACTTCGTATGCTGTCGTTTTGTTGTTTCTGACTAATTCAAACAAGGATGTTGTGGTTCAACGCCATGCAATTCCATTTCTGGTTCTCGGTTCCGTTGGTCTTTTCCGAGCCGATTCGACGGTGACGTCTATCTCACTTGCATTCCTTCCAAGCTGCAAAGTCAGCCTTGCGCTATCGTATACTTGGGTCCCAGCTTTGCAATCGCAACCGTATGATTCGGTTTGGCAAGGTGCCAAGCACCCCTTTGGCCAGGTGCCAGACACCCCTTTGGCACCTAGCTTTCTGTTTGACGTTGGCGTAAGCCACGCGAAGCTGGGCCTTGTGCCCTAGCTTCGCAACAGGTTTGGTATGCTACAACAACCAAGCCCCAAAAAGCCCCCTGCGTTCGAGGGTCTTGCGCCCGATGAACGCAACAGGTTTGGTTGGCTAGAAGTGATGTTTAGCGCACCAAACCTATTGCGACGTGTCGGGACGAGCCCGACCGTCGCGGATATACGCATGCACGCGATGCAAAAAGGTGTTAGGAACGTTCCTGACACCTTTTTTCTTTCCCAACCTACGTTAAAGTGCTCAGTGCTTGGCGTCACAAAAGCTCCAATCTCGATTGGATGGTGCATGAATTCTACTTGGCCCTTGCACGCTTGGGAGGACATCAAAATAGAAAAGGCGATCACCCACCTGGATGGCAAGTCATCTGGGAGGGATGGAAAGAGCTTGTGCCGATGGTTATTGGCTACGAAGTTGCGAATTCAAAAGTATAAAAGATGTGACTAAACCTAAGCGCTAGCGCTTGTTACGGCCTACGTGTTATTCGCAAACGGAAAATGGGGTAACCTCATCATAGGTCGGAAGAGTCTATCGAACCACGAAGGGTTAGCCGGTGATCACAAGATGGTTCGGCGCTTAATGACGCCACCCTTCGCATCCAAAACGGGCAGAATAACAGTGAACGCATTTGGGTCATTGCGTTTCACGATCAGTTCCAGCTTGGTGATTTCTAATCGCGTGATGACGCAGAAAAGAACTTCTTGCTCCGTACCACTGTAGCCTCCCAGTGTTTTGAAGTTGGTGACGCCCCGCCCCAGCTCTTCCAAAAGAGACTTGCGAATGGCGTCTCGATGTTCGGTCATGATCATCACCCCGTTGTAGGCCTCGATGCCGTGAAGCAAATAGTCGATGGTCTTCGAGGCTGCCAAGTAGGTAAGCATGGAATAAAGAGCTGGTTCAACCCCCAGGAAAACAGCAGCCACGGAGAAGATAATGATGTTCAGTCCGAGGATCACTTCCCCGACCGTCGCAAAGGTGCGAGAACTGAGTACGACAGCCAGAATTTCAGTTCCGTCCAATACTCCGCCGCTTCGAATGGCGAGCCCCACGCCTGCACCGACGAAGAAACCGCCAAAGGCTGCCCCAAGGAACTTATCGGAAGTCACGTGCGGCAAAGGCACCAGAGCCACGGTCAGGGCGAGCACCAAAATAGCGACACCACTTTGGATCGCAAACATACGACCAATGAGCCTGTTTGCAATCATAACGAACGGAACGTTCACCAGCACCAACCAAATAGATAGCGGGACTGGTGTCAAGTCTGCGAGCAACATGGAAATGCCCGTGATGCCCCCATCGATAAAGCCATTGGGAAGCAAGAAGCACTCGAGCCCAATGGCTGCGACGAGAACTCCGAAAAGCAAGAAAAGCCAATTGAGCAAGGCTGAGACTATCTGGTTGTTGAACATACCGCGATTGTAGCCAATGCTCCATTTTCCAAAACCCGAACTTGCGATTTTTCGATGCGGACTTCAAGAGTCCTTGCGAGAGTCTTAGCTTATTGGAGGGCCAGCTTACTTGAACAGAGTTGCTGGATCGGCTTCCCATAGTTTTCTTACGGCGAGCGCGCCGCTGATCGCGCACATCACAAAGGTCAGGCAAAACACCAGCAGAATCCGTAAGGGGCTCAACTGCATCACCAAGCCTGTCCATTCCGACAGCAATTGGTACAGAAGCCAACTGAAAAGCCAGCCGGGAAAGAAACCAAAAATGCTCAGATAGAACGACTGAGTCATTACGAACCGCAAGAAATAGTACGGTCCATAGCCCATCGCTTTCAGTGTCGCAAACTCCGCCAAGTGATCGTGAATGTCCGTAAACAAGATTTGATAACAAATAATTACACCGACAAAGAGTCCCATGACCGTGCCGATCGAAAAGATGATCCCGATCGGCGTGTTGGTCGCCCAGAATCCAATTTCCCGTTGAATGAGTGCTTCCCGGTCGTAAATTCGGACGGCATCCCCCAGCAGACTTTGAAGCTCCGCCTGGACAGCAAGTTTGTCGGCACCGGGTTGAAGCACCACCAACCCTAGGTCCACTGCTGCTAGCGGTGGATTGCGACCGTTGCGAAACGGGAAATAGTGTTCTACACCTCGTTCTGTCATGACGATCGACCCGTCGTAGACAAAATCGGTGCCTATCTTCACCCATTCTTGCATTTGGATTTTCTTGCCGGAAAGTTCTATCTCTTGGCTCTGAAGGGTTTTCAAATCGTACTTTTCGAATCCATACTTCGACTTGCTTTTGCGATCAACTAGCGCATCATCCCGATCTTGCAAGAGCTTGCACTTGGCGTTCATATCCGAGTCGATAAACACTTCGCAATCTAAAGGCACACCTATTGCTCGAATCGACCTGGAAACGTTTCCGATGACTCGGATTTCGGCCATCGCACGATCGATGTACAGTGGGTTGGCTTCACGGACCATATCCAATCCACGTGCTCTTAAGATCAGCCCAAAGTCAAATCGTTGTTCGCTCGGGATCGTGTAGCGGGCAGGGCTGATAATGATCAAATCCGCCCGAAGGAGTCTCAGGACTTGAACGGTGCTGTCGAACAGACCGTTGAGAAAGCCGATCTGCATGAACATCAGGATAACAGCAAAGCCGATCCCGGACGAAGCGAGCGCCAGCTTGGGGTAACTTGAGGTTGTGTTTAGCCAAGCCAGTGGAGTTTGCATCGGAGCGTGCTAACGTATTGCCGTTCTTGCTTCTGGCTCTGTTCGAGCGGGAAGGGACGCATAGAATGCAGCCTCATCCACTCCATCTCCATCGAAATCACCGACCACGACTTGGCCAGCTTCCCCTTCGATTTCAAAGATGCGATCGGTTGCGTCCCATTTGCCGTTTCCATTGCTATCGACGATCAGGTCACGTCCGCGAACCACGGCAATTTCGTCCAAGCCGTCTCCATTGAAATCACCTACCACGGCGATATCGCCGGGCTTGCCGAAATCAAAGACGGAATCATCTTGTTCGCTAAAGCGCCCGTCACCATTCACATCGATCTTCCATTTTCCATTGCTGAAGATCCCTAGCGTCGAAACACCGTCGCCGTTGAAGTCGCCGGCAACGGGCTGGTGTGATTCCGTTCCAAAGCGGAAGACGTGATCAACAACATCCGAACGCGGTTCGCCCGCGACGCTGCGCTGCATCAGACGTTCCTGCCCGGGTACTGTATTGCGAGGTGGCAAGTTCTTTGGGATTGCGACCAGCATGTTGTCCGTGTGATTCTCGGGGTCGGGAAGACCTGGCTCCTTTGCAAGGGCTTCTTCGTCTCCATCCCGTTCGGGTCCAAAGATTCCAATATCATCCTTGCCGTCATTGTCCCAATCACCAACAACAGGGAGATCCGCCTTGTCCCCCAGCTTGGCCCACAGATCGCCTGAATCCCAGACTCCATTTCCATTGATATCGAGCAACCATTCCCCATCTTTGAACAGGGCAAGCTCATCGCGCCCATCGCCATTGAAATCCCCGGCCAAATGGATCGCACCATCCACATCAAAGGCATCTCGAGACAAGCGAGCTGGCTTTTTCTTGTTGGTAGAGACGATGACCCATCTACCGCGATCAATGGTATCGATCGTCCATTGGCTGGCGTTCAGGATCTTGGTTGCGTCGGCAACTCGTTCACGACTGACTTCTTTATCGACGCGGTGGCCTCGGGGTTCGCCCGCGTTGACCACGCTAAGGTGCCAAGTGTACTCGCTAGAATAGCCGATCGCGGGTTCATCGGGTCTTCCGACGATCGGTGGCGGAATCACCAATACGCGCTCGAAGGGCAGGGTAACGAATCCATTGACAGGTGGTGGATTATTCGGCGGTGGCGTTACTGGTGGAGGTGGTGCAGGCGGCTGAGCCTTCGTCACCACGATCTCGCTGAAATTGTTTTCAACGGAACGATTGCCTGCGTTCAAGTTGACCATCAAAATGGCATCGCGACCAGGATTGGTGGCAGGATTGATCGACAGAAGTTCGATGATCCCTTGTTGCTGGGAATCACCGATGACATCGTCGGCGTTGATGCTGAAGCCGCCAATCGACCCAGCCGTATCGCGTCCATCGAAGTACCCCTCAGGCTGAACTTGATAGATGTGGTAAGCTCCGGGACGCAAGCCTTTGAATTCGTAGAAACCCTTGCTGTCGGTCAATACGCGAATCGTGGGCGTGTTGTAGATTCCAGGCAGAGCGTTTCGCGAACTTAGGCGTTCCCCTGTTCGTGTACGCAGCTCCAACACGACGCTTCCAATGGGTGCATCGTCGGCATTTCGAATTCCATCTCGCAATCCCTTCAAGACCAAAGGGGGCTGGCCATTTTCGGTTTCGATGGGCTCTCCGTCTTGAAACACATAACCGGAGATGCTTGCAGGGGGTACTTCACAAAAGTCAAGTTCGCCAAGACTCTGTCCAGATCGAAGCGTGATGTTTGCTAACAAGTCGACGGTGCTCGTGTCGGCCACTCCGGCAGGTGCCATTTGTCCGCCTTGGAAGTACCCGTCAGGCTGAATCTCGCGGACGGAGTATTGTCCGGGCACCAGTCCTTCGAATCGGTATTCACCATTGGCGTTGGTCAGTGTTGTTCGAACCACTTGTCCTTGCGCATTGAGAAGCTCGATGCGAACTCTTTCAATAGGCGACTCCTCAGGGTCCAAGATGCAGTCCTCGTTGAGATCCGCGAAAACCTTTCCTTCCAAGGAGGCAGGTCTTTGTTCGCAGAAATCATAGCGTAGAGCTTGCACCCCCGAACCGATAGCGATTGCAGAGATCAAGTCGGCGACGCTATCGTTGCCACCCTCGCTGCCCGCTTTTTGTCCGCCTTGTAGGTATCCCGCCGGTTGCGTCTCACGCAGGGTGTATGTTCCAGGTCTTAGATTTTGGAACTGGTAATTGCCTGCCGCGTCCGTTCGGGTGGAAGCGAACACGCTTCCGTTGCCATCCAACAGCTCGATCAAAACATTCGAGATTGGGACCTCGCCGGGATCTCGCACAAAATCCCCGTCAGCGTCTTCGTAGACATTGCCCGCGATGCTCGACGATAGGATTTCGCAGAAGTCATAATTGATCCCTTGTTGTCCACCGCCCAATGGGATCAGTTCAATTCGCGTTCCGCTGACAGCTTGTCCAACGTTGGTTCCTGCCACTGTTCCAGCGCGTGATCCACCATCCAGCAGATCCAGTGGCTGAGTTTGTAGAATGCTGTAGACGCCCGAGGGTAGGTTGTCGAATTGGTAGGTGCCATCAGCTCCTGTGAAGGTCGTTGCGACGATAGCACCAGATGCGTTTACAAGCTCGATCTTGACGCCAGGCAATGGCGATTTCGAATTCGGTTCTGTAGAGAAGCAATCGAATCCGGGCAAGGCGACGCAAACATGTCCCGACAAACTAGCGGGTTCGATTTCTCCGAAATTGAATTCAATACCACTTTCGTTTCCATCGAGCCTAATTTCGGTGATCTCGTCATTGACCGTCGAGCGACCACGCGTTGCGCCGCCGACAGTGCCCGGTGACTCTTTCCCGTCTAAGAACCCGACAGGTTGCACGGTTTCCACGATCCGATATCGGCCGGGTGGTAGGCTTAGAAATTGATAGAATCCTTGCGAATTGGTGCGAGTCGTTTGGTTGATGGCGTTAACGAGTGTATCCAGGGAAACGATTTGGATTTCAACCCCAGCGATCCCCGTTTCACCGGCTTCTCGCAGTCCGTCGTTGTCGTTATCTCGATAGACATATCCGCTGATTTGTACCGGCTGTGCCTCTGCAAAATCTAACCGGGTGCCTCGGCTGTCCCCCTGCAGAATTGCAATGCCAGTCAGCACGTCTTTGTCATTGGCGACAGTTTGCCCAAGGACGGAGCTTCCATCCAGTAAACCGGCAATTGCACCGACGCTTTGATAACCGGCAGGTTGGGTTTCGCGAATCTGATAAGTCCCGGGCGCCAGGCCAAGTTCGAGACCGAAGCGATAGCGACCTTGCGAATCGGTGGTGGTGCTCAGGTTGGTGCTGGTGTAGGTACCGTTGGTTAGGCGGAACAAGGTCAGGGCGACACCGCTGATTCCCTGTTCGCCAGAGTCTTGGGTCAAATTGATGTTGTTGTCAGCGAATACAGTACCTGACAATTCAATCGGTTTCGGGACTTGAGTGACGGTTGCAGCAGCCCCTGCTGTTCGATCTCGCAAACCTGCAACATCATCGCCGGGCAAATCCAACCCTGTGCTGGCAAGAACTGGATCGTAGGCATTGACGAACACGCCTTCCGCGCTCGCGTTTTCGAATCGAGGCGCGGTAAAGTTTGCTCGGATTTTCGAATCAGCGAACTCAACGCCCGAGGTGATCGGGTCGACATCGGGATTCATTACCGATGGGTTGGAGTCACCACGGTAACGCTGAATTTCATCCACATCGATTGAGAACTTGACTTTGTCCCCCGCGAAGAAGTTCTCGAAGGTGAGAACCAGTAGCATACCACCATCCGTAACAGTCGCGCTGACTCGCGCGTTGGGGGATGCGGCGGTCAATGACTCGAGCTTGTAGGGGAATGCATGGTCGGCACCCAGGCTAGCGACGTTTTCGATCGTGTCGAAAAAGTTGTCCCCATTGGAGAAGCCCGGAGTTCCTTGATCGGAATCGATGACCAATCGAGTCAGTTGGGTTCCAACGGCTCCACCGCGGAACGTAACATAGAACGAGTCACCATGAGCATCGTCACCATTATCTTCTTCGACGTAGACACCGCCAACCCAAAGCGGATCGACGTTGAAAACAACTCTCGTTTCGAGCGATTCGACGGTCGAATGCCTTACGGACTTGGTCGAAGATCTCACGTTATTCCTTGCTGAACATAAAGGGCGAGGAGCTGCTTGCGTTTCCGCTCGAGAGGAAGAGAAAAGTCCTGTCAGCAGGTTTTTCTTCATTTGGCCGATACTTTTTTTCCAGTTACTTGATGGCATCGCCTGCCCCTGAGTCTTCGAATTGTGCCGCTACAGGATGGACGTAACGTCCCTTGGTTTTCGAATCGCTAATCGCTTCTGCGATATCCCAAATTCGAATCGTGGTATCGAAGCTTCCCGAAATGAGCTTGTCACCAGCCTTTCGAAGTATCGAAACGGATCCATCGTGACCAACCAACTTGATCGATGCCTGTTGATCGTCCTTCCCAACGAGCCGTATCGAGTTGTCGCTTCCTGCAATCGCAAACAGGTTTTCGGATAGCAAGCACAGGCCCATCAGTTTCCCGCCGGGGATTTCGGACATTCCAAGGACGGTTCGCGACGCGATGTCAAAGTGAACGATTCTTCGATCTTCTCCCACCGAGGTCAGTTTGGAACCGTCTTCAGAGAATCGAATCGTGCGTATCCGGTCGAAGTGGAGCGGCGACGCAATGTCGTCCGCGTGGTCGTTGGAGCTCAACGAGGTTGGTGACTGATTCGTTGGTGACTGACTCAAGGCAGAGCCCGTATTGTTCCGGTCGATGCGTCGGACTCGCAAGACACCATCCCGGCCGCCATAGGCTAGCCACTGGCGATCTGGCGAACAGGCAATTGTGCGAACATCTTTGCACTCGCAAACATGGGCGATCGACAAGTTTGGCTGATCCTCGAGAGATAGGTAAAGGTTGTCCCCGAAT
>Ga0247837_1000686_pt1 | contig 72757 bp, 68 predicted proteins | sample LaCtaG_2_FD_187115 | JGI IMG/M metagenome (GOLD analysis project Ga0247837, IMG submission 187115) | Freshwater microbial communities from meromictic Lake La Cruz, Castile-La Mancha, Spain - LaCruzMarch2015_14.5m | ecosystem: Environmental > Aquatic > Freshwater > Lake | place: Spain: Castile-La... | reverse complement strand
CGGCAAGCGCGATCGTTCGCTCGACAGATAGTCCGACACATCCAGGCCCGCGAGGGCTCCCACTTCCTCGATGAAGGCGCGTGTCGCGCCAACGCCGATGGGAATTGTCTTGGTGAAGGGCTGTGCGAAGGTGCGTTGCAGCCAGTTGGCGGCGACGCCGGCGACTTCCGGGTACAGCACCACATTGAAGTCCGCTTCGCCCAAGCGCGCGAGATCGGCAGGACGCGCGCCCATGGGTGCCGAAACGAGGATGTCGATGCCGAGATCGGACAGTAGCCCGGATATTTCTTTCACGTCGTCGCGATTGCGAAAACCGAGGGCCGTCGCACCAAGCAGGTTACACGTGGGACGGCGGCCCTCATCGCGTGGCGCGCGTTTGGTGCCAGGGCTCGGGGCATGCGGACCGGCGCACGCACGCACCAGCTGGTAGAAAGTTTCCGCCGCGCCCCAATTTTCTTTCTTCTGATAGGCCGGCAATTCGAGCGGCACGACCGGGCACGGCAAGCCCAAGGCTTTGGCAAGCCCGCCGGGATCATCTTGAATGAGCTCTGCGGTGCACGAGGCGCCCACGAGCATGGCTTCAGGCTTAAAGCGCTCATAAGCTTCGAGCGCTGCCGTCTTGAACAGTTCTGCCGTGTCGCTACCCAGATCGCGGGCCTGGAAGGTGGTGTAGGTGACCGGTGGGCGCTTGTTGCGGCGCTCGATCATCGTAAAAAGCAGATCTGCGTAGGTATCGCCTTGCGGGGCATGAAGCACGTAGTGCACGCCCTCCATTGCCGTCGCGATGCGCATGGCACCGATGTGGGGAGGTCCTTCATAGGTCCACAAAGTGAGCTGCATGGCCTAGACCTCCAACCGTGTGCGGCGAAGCAGAGGCCGTGCGAACAGTTCAGCCAGATCGGCGGCCTGTTCGAAGCCTTGCACGGGTGTGAACAGCAACTCGATCGACCACTTTGTGGTGAAGCCTTCAGCTTCGAGTGGATTGGCAAGGCCCAGACCGCAGACGACGAGATCGGGCTTGGCCGCACGGCAGCGGTCGAGCTGGCGTTCGACGTCTTGGCCTTCGCTGATCAGTGTGGTTGCCGGAAGCTGATTGAGTTCCTCGGACAAATGCTGGCGGTTGAGATAGGGCGTACCAACTTCGATAGGGGTGACAGCCAACTCGTTCGCGAGAAACCTCGCGAGGGGGATCTCAAGCTGGCTGTCGGGGAAAAAGAAAATGGTCTTTCCAGACAGGCGCGCGCGCAGCGGCTCAAGCGCCTTGTGGGCGCGGGCGCGCGGCCCGGCAACGACATCGTCAAAGTGGGCGCGCGAGACGCCAAAGGCTTCAGCCGCCGCCCACAGCCAAGCCGTGGTGCCTTCCGCGCCAAGCGGGAAGGGTGCAACGAGGCGCTGTGCGCCGCGGGCTTCTAGGGAGCGCGCCGTATCGGTGAGGAACGGTTGTCCGAGAAGCAATTTTGTGTTCGGACCGATAGGTGGCAGTTCGGTTGAACGGCGCGGCGGCATGAAGTGCACCGGGCCGATACCGAGCGCATCGAACAGGCGCTGGAACTGATCCTCGACCACATCGGCAAACACACCCGCCACCATCAAAGACGGAGGCGCTTGTTCAACGGCGGCAGGCAGTTCCGGCACCAGCGAGGCAAGGCACGCGTCTTCTCCCTGCGTGAAGGTCGTCTCGATGCCGCTGCCAGAATAGTTCAGGATGCGCACACGCGGGGTGTAGACTTTCGACAGGCGCTCGGCGGCGCGTGACAAATCCAGCTTGATCACTTCCGACGGGCACGACCCGACAAGGAACAACATCTTGATGTCGGGGCGGCGCTCGAGAAGGCGCGTTACCACCCGGTCAAGCTCGGCATTGCAGTCGGCAAGCCCCGCAAGATCGCGCTCATCGATGATGGCGGTGGCAAAGCGCGGCTCGGCAAAGATCATGACGCCAGCGGCCGATTGCACGAGATGCGCGCAGGTGCGCGAGCCGACGACCAGGAAGAATGCGTCCTGAATTTTCCGGTGCAGCCAGATGATTCCGGTCAATCCACAGAAGACTTCTCTCTGTCCGCGCTCGCGTAGAACCGGCTTCTCGCAGCCATCGATGGTTCCTTGATGTAGCACGGCGTTGCCGGCGGTGATGGTGACGCGCTCGTTCATCGTGCAGCCCCTGCTATGTTCGAGGAGGCGGCGAAGTTCTGCTCCATGGAGCGCGCATAATCGAGCCGCGCCATGCGCAGCTTCCAGATGAATTGGCCAGCGTTGATGATGTATGTGGCGTAGGCCGCGAGGGCGAGCCACATCAAGCCTGTGGTCGACAGTGCGCCGGTAAAGAGAGCGGCGAGATAGGCCGTGTGCAAGGCCAGCACCAGCATCGAGAAGACATCTTCCCAATAAAACGCTGGAGCAAACAGGAAACGGCCGAAAACAACTTTCTCCCAGATCGCGCCAGTGATCATGATGGTGTAAAGCGTCAGCGTCTTGATCACGACGGAGATGTTAGCGGCTTCAGCGCCTTCGCCTGTGCGCAGATAGCTGATCACCAGCCACAAGCTGACGAGAAACACCAAGAATTGGATGGGCGCGAGCAGGCCTTGAACGAGTGTCCAGACCGAGGCGTCGCGGATGCGCCGTTGCTCGGGCGTATAGAGCGGCGCACGCTGGCGGCTGCGTTCTTTTTGGCCCGTGCTCGACCGGCTGTGAGGCATCTCGATCGTCCTTCCCCGCTCGCCGCATGGTTTATGAGAACCTATGGCGATGACACGAGACTAGGACTGGGCTCTGAGGTCTGTCAACCTAAATTGACGTAAAATTACCTTTACAAATTTATTTGCTGTGCCGATATTGTTCTCCGTGTGATGGCGCCGCTTGCCAATTGATGATCTAAGGCGGCACCGCGCAATAAAGGTCAACATCGAGATCAAGCCCGTTCACGAGATACATGGCGTGAATTTCCCGAACCTGGACGACCAGAATCGGGATCCAAATCTAAGAAAACAAAGAGCCGGGCCGGTTGCCACAGGTCGTGAATGTTGAAGAACTAGGGCGCCGTCGATCCGACGTGGAGGGAAGAGTAGCGATGGCCAGCACCAGAGAGCACCTCAAGAACTCGGACAGTTGGGGCGTATGTGGCGGCTATCCGGCCGGCAATGCGGGTTTCCGTTCCAATGGCGACTCTGGCCACACCGTCTCCGATCAGCCAGCGCCAGAGATGAAGCCGGTCGCACTGACGCGCATCATTGAGGCTGAAATTATCCCGCGCCTTATGTTGGCGCACCGCTGCGAATTGCTGGCACCCGTTTCCGGGCCCGACGGGGATCGCAAGGCTTGCTTCGAAGATGTTGCGGAAATGACGCGGATTGTCGCCGAACACGATGTGGGCGTTGCCTGCGGTTATGTCGACGCTCTTCGCGCGCAGGGCTTGTCTCTTGAGACGTTATATATCGATGTCATCGCTCCGGCCGCGCAATTGCTGGGAAAAATGTGGACCGCCGACCTCGCCGATTTCAACGAAGTGACCATCGGTCTTTCGCGTCTGCAGCAGGTTCTGCACCGCTTCGGGCCGGACTTCGAAAGTGAAGGGGCGGGGGTGTATGGCGCCAGCCGCGCCCTTTTGACCACTTTGCCCGGTGACCAACATACCTTTGGTATATTGATGGTTGAAGAATTCTTCCGGCGGGCGGGCTGGGATGTGCGCGGTGGGCCCTTTGGGTCTACCCGCGATCTGGTCAAGGCCGTTCGCAGCGAGAGGTTCGACTTGATAGGTTTGTCAGTGGGTTCTGAGGTGTTGCTCGGTGATCTGACATCTGTTATCGGAGCGCTGCGTAAGGCATCCTGTAACGCGGCTGTGCAAGTTGTCGTGGGTGGGCGATTGTTCGTCGAACACCCCGAATATGTAGAACGGGTTGGAGCCGATGGCACCGCAACAGACGCCCGTGAGGCGGTGTTGCGCCTGCCCTTTGTGAAGACTGCCGGGGTCGCCGTGACCCGTTAAGCCTCTGAGATGGATTTAGTCGCCGGGATGGAAACGCAGGTTGCACGAAAAGCTGTGGACCAGTTCAACGCCCCCAAAAAAAATCTCGGCGATCTCGATGCCGAGGCGGCTGCAAAGCTCATTGCGGCGGCGGCGGACGTGGCGTTGGTCATCGACGCCAAGGATGTCATCCGGGATGTTGCCTTCAGTGGCAAGGACCTGAGCGGCCAGGGATTCGAAAATTGGCTCGGTAAGCCGTGGGTTGATACAGTTACCATTGAAAGCCGCACTAAGATCGAAGAAATGCTGGCCGAGGCGCGCAGCCATAAGCCCGTGCGTCCGCGCCAGGTCAACCACCCGGCAACCTCAGGTATGGACGTGCCGATGCGTTATTCGGCAGTTCAAGTCGCCGCAGACGGCCGTGTGGTGGTGGTCGGCCGCGATTTGCGCGGCATGTCGGCCATGCAGCAGCGCCTGGTCGATGTGCAGCAGTCGATGGAGCGTGAGTACGCGCGCCTGCGTCACGCCGAGACGCGATACCGCCTTCTGTTCCAGATTGCATCCGAAGCGGTCATCATCGTCGATTCCGCGCAAGACAAGATTATCGACGCCAATCCGGCTGCCGTGCAGCTGATGAGCAAGGCGATCAAAAAGCTGAACGGCCGCGATTTCATCGACTTGTTCGATGCTGAGAGCGCCAAAACCGTCGAGGCCCATCTGGCTGCCGTCCGCACAGCGGGCCGGGCCGGGCCCGTGACCGCTCGGCTGACAGGCAGCAAGGCGCAGTTGGAAGTTGGAGCCTCGTTGTTCCGGCAGGAAACAACATCCCACTTTCTGGTGCTGCTGACGCCCGTTGCCGAAAGTGCGCAAGTGCTGGCACCGGCGAAGTCGAACCTTTTGGATGTGGTTGAAAAGCTGCCAGATGGTTTCGTCGTCACAGATCTCGATCTCAAGATTCTCACCGCGAACACCGCCTTCTTAGAGCTGGCGCAACTTGCCTCCTTGGAGCAGACTCGCGGCGAAAGCCTCGGCCGATGGCTCGGCCGTCAGGGCGTCGACGTCAATGTCATGATGACGCTTCTTAAAGAACATGGCGCAGTCCGCAATTTCTCGACTGTATTGCGCGGCGAATACGGCACCACCGAAGACGTCGAGCTGTCGGCGGTCTCGGTGTTGAATGGCGATCAATCGTGCGTCGGCTTCACAATCCGCAATGTCGGCATGCGGCCGGAATCCAAGCTCAATGGACAGCGCGCCCTGCCGCGTTCTGTCGAACAACTCACGGGGCTTGTTGGCCGTGTCACGTTGAAAGAGCTGGTGCGGGAATCGACCGACATGATCGAGCGCTTGTGCATCGAGGCGGCCCTTGAATTGACCGGCGACAATCGCGCCTCAGCCGCTGAGATTCTCGGTCTCAGCCGCCAGGGACTTTACTCGAAACTGCGCCGCTATGGTCTTGGCGATCTTGAGCATGATGGCGACAGCGACGCGTGATCGCGCCTTGTCATCTCTTCCGATGAAACATTCAAAAGTGTAATTCTGAATTGACGCTTTGCGGGTCCGGCAGTAGCGTTCCCTCATGGGAAAGCCTTGGCCGACTGCCTCGCAAATGATAGCGCCAGCCGCTCTTGAGCGTCCGGCTCTGGACGCTTGGGATCAGTGCATTGGGCCGGGCCTTCTGATCGCCGCCAGCGCCTTACATTTTTTTGTTGAGGAACTGTGATGACAGGTACGATGGCGCACACATCGGGCATGACTTGGCTCGGCATTTTCCGAATGGGTCTTGTGCAGACCGCGCTCGGTGCCATCGTTGTTCTCACCACATCGACGATGAATCGCGTGATGGTCATTGAGCTCGCGCTGCCGGCGATGCTGCCTGGAGCGCTCGTTGCCTACCATTATGCGCTGCAGTTTTTGAGACCACGCTGGGGCTATGGCTCGGATGGCGGGCGCAGACGCACACCTTGGATCATCGGCGGCATGGCAGCTCTCGCCCTTGGCGGTATTGGCTCGGCCATCGCAACTGCAGTGATGGCGACGCATCTGCTGGCCGGTATCGGGCTTGCGATTATAGCCTTCACGCTGATCGGCGCCGGTGTCGGCGCTGCGGGCACGTCGCTTCTCGCCATGCTCGCAACCCACGTGCAATTCAATCGCCGGGGCGCAGCGGCGACCATCGTGTGGATGATGATGATTGCCGGCTTCGTCATCACAACGCTCACGGCCGGGCATTTTCTGGATCCGTTTTCCGTATGGCGGCTGGTCGCCGTCACGTCGGCGGTGTCGGTCATCGCGTTCGTTCTGACACTCTTGGCGGTGTGGGGCCTCGAACAAGACAGCATGCGCGCTGCACCCTCGGCAGAAGCCGCGGCCGAAAAGCCTCCGTTCTGGCAAGCGCTGGGCGAAGTGTGGGCCGACCGTCAAGCGCGCCGGTTTACGATTTTCGTATTTGTCTCGATGCTCGCCTACAGCATGCAGGATCTCATTCTCGAGCCGTTCGCGGGGCTCGTCTTCGGCTTGACGCCAGGTGAGACAACCAAGCTGTCGGGCGTGCAGAATGGCGGTGTCTTTTGTGGCATGCTGCTTGTGGCTCTCGCAGGCGGCGCGGGCCTTGGCATCGGCTCGCTGCGCGCCTGGACGGTTGCGGGATGCCTCGCCTCTGCTTTTGCGTTGGTGGGCTTGATCGCGGCGGGTGCCGCCGGGCCGCCGTGGCCGCTTCAGCCGACAGTCTTTGCGCTCGGAATGGCCAACGGAGCGTTCGCGGTATCGGCGATCGGCTCAATGATGGGGCTCGCTGCAAAGGGCACGGCGTCCCGCGAAGGCGTGCGCATGGGCATGTGGGGCGCGGCTCAAGCCATCGCCTTTGGCATGGGCGGTTTGGCAGGCGCTGTTTTATCCGATGCATTCCGGCTGCTTGGTGCCGGAACTGTTTCCGCCTACACAACCGTGTTTGCTGGCGAGGCTGTGCTGTTCGTGATTGCGGCTTGGCTGGCGCTAAGCGCCATCGGTAACGAAGATCAAAAGCGCAGCGCCACATCGGATGACGATGCATTCGCCGCTCATGTGCCGGCGGGCGGCTACCCTCGCGCGGGCGCAAGCGTGCCGGGTGCCGTCGCACATGGGTGACATCCTGCCAGAGCTTGTGAAGACCGGGCGCATAGCCGACCTGCTCATTGCCGTTATGCTGATCGAGGTTCTGGTGCTTGTGGGCTACCGTGTTGCGAGCGGGCGCGGGTACCCGGTGCCGCACATCATCAGCAGTGTGATTGCCGGGCTCTTTCTGGTGCTGGCGTTACGTGCGGCCCTCGTTGGCGCGCCTTGGTACTGGATCGCGGCAAGTTTAGCGGCCGCAGGCGCCGCGCATCTCGCCGATGTGGTGTTACGCTGGCCTGCAGCATAAGCGCCCCGCATCGCAACACGCGCGGCCCGGCATATCCCTGAGGCCAGCGACACTATAAGCACTGCCGCTCGCCCTTCTTTCCGTGCAGCTTTGGCGGCTTGAGGTGGCACAGCCGCCATGGGGCTCCCGACGTTGTGGCGCTTATGGCTGCGAGAAGGAAATTCGGTTTGCTGGGCAATCTAAAGACCGCCGTTCTTGCCGCTGGGCCTTGGTCGTGACCCTTCGGGCCATCATCATCCGGGCAGACGGCGTCTTGGCGGATATCGACGAGCTGCGGCGCCTCGCTCTCAATCGCATGATCGCGGACGCGGGATTTTCGTGGCAATGCGACCGGGCAACCTATGCCCAAACGCTGAAGTTCGGCTCGACCAAGCAGCGCATGGTTTCTTTCATCATGCCGCGCCTCGGATATCAGCGGTCGTCCGCCGATGTCGACCACCTGGCGGCGGCAATGGTGCGGCGCAAGTATTCGATCCTCAGCGAACTTTTGCAGACGCAACCGCTTGCAGCGCGGCCCGGCATGCGAGAACTTATTTTGGCGGCCAAAGCAGAAGGGCTTCGCCTTGCTCTCGCCACGACGTTGCCGTCGGCTGATGCTGTCCGGATTGCCGAGGCGACTTTGGGCGCAGGCGGTATCGGTCATTTCGACGTGCTGGCGGCCCCAAGCAGCGCCCCGTATGATGTCCCGCTGGAAACAATTTATCGGCGGGCGTCTGATGATCTGGGCGTGCCGCCGGGCGAGAGCCTGGTACTTGATTGCAGGCCATTTGGGCTTGCAGCCGCCACAGCGGCGGGCTTGCGCACTGTCGTGTTTCGCAGTGCTTATTGCGGCGATGATCCGCTTGATCAAGCCGTATTCGTTGCCGACGACGTGCCATCGCTTGCCGGCCTTACCGGCAATCTGCGGCTCGATCCGATGACGGCAGAGCAGCGCGGCGAACTTGTTGCCTCCCTGCATCGCTTGCATGCCGGCCAACACGCCCCTGAGGGAGACCTCGAAAGGAGTAGCGTCATGAAAGTTGCGAACATTCTCCAGACCAAAGGCTCGACGGTCAAAACCATCGCCACCACGGCTACGGTGCGTGAACTCTCGCAACGGCTGAAGGCAGATGCCGTCGGTGCCATGGTTGTGCTTTCGGATGCGGGCAAGATCGCCGGCATTATCTCCGAGCGCGACGTCGCCCGGGGCCTATCGGAACACGGCGCGAGCCTGTGCGGCCTGCCGGTTTCAGATCTGATGACGAGAGGTGTCGTCACTTGTTCGCCCGAGGACAGCATCGCCAACATTTCGAAAATTATGACGCAGCGCCGCATCCGCCATCTGCCGGTACTCGAAGGCGGCGAATTGGTGGGGCTCGTGAGTATTGGCGACGTGGTAAAATTCCGCATGGATGAAATGCAAATGGAAGCCAACGTGCTGCGCGACTATGCGCTTGCCAAGCGCTGACCCGTTTGCTGCACCTGCTAAATGCACACAAAATTGTCGTGACCAATCTGGCAATTGGTACGTGACGCGGCGCGCGCGCCCGTGTTATGAAAAACCATGCAAGAGAAGTTGACACATCGCCGTGTCATATTGGCAAGACCTCGCGGGTTTTGCGCCGGCGTCGTGCGCGCCATCGACATCGTCGAACGGGCGCTGACGTTGTTTGACGGCAAGCCGGTCTATGTGCGCCACGAGATCGTGCACAACCGCGCCGTGGTCGACGATCTGACCGCGAAAGGTGCCATTTTTGTCAGCGAAGTCGATCAAATTCCGGCGGGATCTGCAACCATCTTCAGTGCTCACGGAGTAGCCCAAAGCGTTGAGGCCGCTGCCGAGAGCCGCAACCTCGATGTGATCGACGCCACCTGTCCGCTGGTGCGCAAAGTCCACAAGGAAGGGCGCGCGTACGCCGATAAAGGCTTCGACGTGATCCTCGTCGGCCATCGCGGCCACCCGGAAGTGGAAGGCACGCGTGGGCAAATTCCAGGCCGGCTGCACGTGGTGGCGACGGTTGATGAAGTCGCCTCGATCGAAGTCGCAGACCCCACGCAAGTTGCGTTCGTCACGCAAACGACACTCAGCATATTCGATACGCAAGACGTCATCGCTGCCTTGCGCGCGCGCTTCCCGGCTATTGTCGGCCCGGACATGCGCAACATCTGTTATGCGACGCAGAACCGGCAAAAGGCCGTGCTCGATCTCGTCGGCAAAATCGAGCTGCTCATCGTCGCTGGCTCGCCCAATAGCTCCAATGCCAACCGGCTGTGCGAGTTGGGCTTGAGCAATGGCATTCCGAGCTATCTGATCGATAATCCTGACAAACTCGAAGCTGCATGGTTTGACGGCGTGTCCTCGGTCGGAATGGCGGCGGGTGCCTCGACGCCCGATAGCCTGATCGACAAGCTACTGGCACGCATCGCGAGCTTTGGACCGGTGAATATCGAAATTCAGGATGGTCACGACGAGAACGTGCATTTCCGTGTGCCCGACCGGCTTTCTGCAATCACGCCGCGCGCGGCGCGCGAACTCGAAACTCACCCCGTGTGAAGGTCCCGGCACCATGCATCCCATGCACCCTCCCGCGAACGCCACATCTTTTCCGACGCTGCACTAGGACCCCCTGCCCATGGCTGCACTTTTTCCCTTTTCAGCCATCGTCGCGCAGGACGAGATGCGGCTCGCGCTGCTGATTGCGGCGGTCGATCAAAGCGTCGGCGGCGTTCTGGTGTTCGGCGATCGCGGCACCGGCAAGTCAACTGCGGTGCGCGGTCTTGCTGCCCTATTGCCGCCGATGCGCAGCATCAAGGGCTGCCGCTATAATTGCGATCCCGCGAAGGGCTGCGCCGTCAAAGACGGCTGTGCGGTCGCCGGCACCACGGCCGAAGCCACATGGGTTCCCGTACCCGTCGTCGACCTGCCATTAGGGGCGACCGAAGACCGCGTTGTCGGTGCGCTCGATCTTGAACGCGCGTTGACGCGCGGCGAGAAAGCCTTCGAGCCCGGATTGCTGGCGCGCGCGCATCGCGGGTTTTTATATATCGACGAAGTCAATCTGCTCGATGATCATCTGGTCGATGTGCTGCTCGATGTGGCGGCATCGGGGGAAAACGTCGTCGAGCGCGAGGGGCTGAGTATCCGCCATCCGGCGAAATTCGTGCTCGTGGGCAGCGGCAACCCGGAAGAGGGCGAATTGCGTCCGCAGTTGCTGGACCGGTTCGGGCTTTCGGTCGAGGTCAAAACGCCGGGCGATCTGGAAACACGCGTCGAAGTGGTCAAGCGGCGCGATGCCTTCGAGCGCGACCCCGAAGGCTTCATGGCCGGATGGCAAAGCCATGATGATGCGGTGCGCGAGGAAATCACGGCGGGGCGCAACGTGCTCGCCAGTGTCACCACGCCTCCAGAGATGTTGGAGAAAGCAGCCAAGCTGTGCATGGCGCTCGGCACCGATGGCTTGCGCGGCGAGTTGACGTTGATCCGGGCCGGCCGTGCACTCGCCGCTCTCGAAGGCGCACCAGCCCTTGCCGAGACGCATCTGAAGCGCGTTGCCCCGTTGGCCTTGCGCCATCGCTTGCGCCGCAATCCTCTCGATGAAGCGGGCTCTACGGTGCGCGTCGAACGCGCTCTGCAAGAATTGTTCGGTGGCGCGGCGCCGGGTCCGGTTCTGGTTGCCGGTGTTGCCGAACGGCGTGCGGTGTGATGGCCGGCGCCGGGGCAACCCCTCGCGATAGCGCGGCACCCTGGTCCGAGGCGCTGCTTGCGGCAGCGCTCTATGCTGTCGATCCCGCAGGTCTCGGGGGCATCGCACTCAAAGCTCATGCCGGGCCGGTGCGCGATACGTGGATGTCGTTGCTGCAAGGGCTTCTGCCGCCTGACGCGCCCTTTCGCAAAATTCCGGTTCAAATTTCAGATGGGCGACTACTCGGCGGGCTCGATCTTGCCGCAACCTTGCAAGCCGGCCGGCCCATTGCCGAGCGCGGAGTTCTGGCGGCGTGCGATGGTGGCACGGTGATCTTGCCGTCCGCAGAACGCCGCGATGGGCTGGTGATTGCCCGCATCGCGGCGGCGATGGATCGCGGTTTGGTGGCTGTGGAGCGTGATGGTTTTACCAGCGTCAGCCCGGCACGGTTCGGTGTCATTGCGCTTGATGAATCGGTTGATGACGACGAGCGCCCATCGGCGGCGCTGCTCGACCGGCTGGCGTTTCACATTGGCTTGGCTGACATTGCTGTAGGCGGCGCGCTCGACGTGCCGGAATTGGCCGCGAGCGTGGCCAGCGCGCGCACGGCCTACCGCTGCGTCCGCATTGCCGATGCCTCTATCGAAGCGCTGTGTGCTGCAACGCTGGTTCTGGGGATCTCGTCCCTGCGTGCGCCGGTTCTGGCGGTCAAGGTGGCTCAGGCGCATGCCGCTCTCATGGGGCGCAGCTCCGCTGACGACGACGACATCAACGCCGCCGCGCGGCTTGTTCTTGGCCCGCGAGCGACGATGCTTCCAGCAGCAGAGCCAGATGCGGACGATCAATCTCGCGAGCCCGAGCAGGGCGAAGATGCGCCCCCAGATCAGCCCCCCGAACAAACAGAAGAGGGGCAAGAGCCGCTTGAGGCCACAGAACCCACGGTGCAAGAGTTGCAAGATTTGGTTCTTGCCGCCGCCATCGCCGCGATCCCGCCCGGGCTGTTGGCGCAACTCAAAGCGGCGCAGATGGCGCGCTCGCATAAAAGCGCGTCAGGCCGTTCCGGCGCTTTGCAGAAATCGCAGCGGCGCGGCCGGCCGGCCGGAGCCATGCGTGGCGAGTTGCGCGATGGCGCGCGTTTGAACGTGATCGAGACACTGCGGGCCGCCGCACCCTGGCAGGCGCTGCGCCGCCGCGATGCTTCTCACCGCGCGGCCAGCGCCAACCGGGTTGAAGTGCGGCGCGAAGATTTTCGCATCATGCGCTTCAAGAACCGTTCGGAAACCGCCACAGTGTTCGTCGTCGATGCGTCGGGCTCTTCGGCCTTGAACCGGTTGGCGGAGGCGAAGGGCGCGGTCGAGTTGCTGCTCGCCGATTGTTATGTGCGCCGGGACAGCGTCGCTCTGATTGCCTTTCGCTCCAAGACTGCCGAAGTGCTTTTGCCGCCGACGCGTTCGCTGGTGCGCGCCAAGCGCAGTCTGGCGGGATTGCCAGGTGGCGGGGGCACGCCGCTTGCCGCCGCGATCGACCAGACCATCGCTCTGGCGAGCCTCGTCCGGCGCGGCGGTCAAACGGTATCAGTGGTATTCCTCACCGATGGCCGCGCCAACGTCGCGCGCGATGGCGCCGGAGGGCGCGCGCGGGCCGAGGAAGATGCTCTCGCCTCTGCGGCAGGCCTGCGAGCGCTGGGCTTGAAAGCGCTGTTGATCGATACGTCTCCTCAGCCCGGCCCACAGGCCGAGAAGATCGCGCGCGCCATGGGTGCACTCTATCTCGCGCTGCCGCGCGCCGACGCGCACGCACTTTCCAAAACCGTGCGCGCTGCCACAAGCCCGGGCGCGCGGGACGCGTGAGCGAGGGCCCATGACAGAGCCTCTCAGCTGGCAAAACGACGGCCGCTCTTGGCCGCTAAACGAATCCAGCCGTTTCGTGACGGCGGGAGACGTGACGTGGCACGTGCAGGTCATGGGGCGGCCAGTGGGAACCGCTCCTGTGGCCTTGCTGGTTCACGGTACCGGAGCGTCCACACATTCCTGGGCGCGGTTGGCACCGCTTCTACTAGAAGACTTCACGCTGGTGATCCCAGATCTGCCCGGACACGCGTTCTCCTCAACCCCAGCAGAGGGAAGCGGTTTGTCGCTGCCGGGGATGGCGGCATCACTCACCGCTCTCATGCAAACCTTGCACGCCGCGCCAGCGCTGGCCGTTGGCCATTCGGCGGGTGCTGCAGTGTTGATGCGCATGATGCTCGATGGCGGCATCGCGCCCCGGCTGCTCGTTAGTCTCAACGGCGCCCTGCTGCCGTTGCAGGGTTGGGCCGGAACCTTGTTTTCGCCGCTGGCAAAACTCGCCGTGCTGAACCCGGTTACGCCGCGCCTCTTTGCTTGGCATGCGACCGGTGAAGGGGCGGTTGAACGGGTGCTGCGCGGCACCGGCTCCAATCTCGATGCGAAAGGTCTGGATTTCTACCGCCGTCTGTTTCGCTCACCCACGCACATCGCGGGAACGCTCGGCATGATGGCGCGTTGGGATCTCGTGCCCTTGCAGCGGGACATGCCGCGTTTGAAGGTGCCGCTGCTTTTGGTGGCGTGCGGTGCCGATCAAGCGATCTCGCCCGAGACCGCTTTTAGGGTTCGCGATCTGGTGCCGGGATCATCGGTCGAGTTCATGCGCGGGCTTGGGCATCTCGCCCATGAAGAAGAGCCGGAACGCTTTTCGAAACTCATTCTGGCGGCTGCCGCAGCGCAGCAAACCGGGCCTGGTACAATGCCCGCGCCGACAACGGCATTCAGCCCGTAAAGTTCTCCGGACTAATCGCCGGATTTTTTTCACGTTTCATCTTGCGCCATCCAGATTGACACTGTTAGTGTCACTGTATGTTGACACTTGGGCATCAGGACCAGATGGCAGGCACCCGTTTCGGGGTTGATACTGTTTGCGGCTCGCGGCACGCCGAAACTCCTTCCCACCCCATCAACACATCCTCCCTTTTACCCTCACGAGAGTTATGCGCCATGGCTATGCCGGATCGCGATGACAGTGGACTTGGCAGCAGCGGCCATGCGGCGGATCTCGCTGCGTGCCGGGCGCTCCTTCGCACGGGATCGCGGACGTTTTACGCGGCATCCTTCCTCCTGCCGCGGCGCGTGCGTGATCCTGCAACGGCGCTTTACGCGTTTTGCCGCCTCGCTGATGACGCCATCGACCTCAGCGATGCGCCAGCCGCCGTCCTCAGCGTGCTCTCGCAGCGGCTCGACCGGGCCTATGAAGGCCGCCCACTCGACAACCCGGCCGACCGCGCCTTCGCGCGCACGGTGGCGCACTTCAATGTGCCTAAGGCGCTTCCTGCGGCACTGCTCGAAGGCTTCGAATGGGATGCACGTTTGCAGCGCTACGAAACGCTTTCGGATTTGCACGGCTACGCCGCGCGCGTGGCGGGCACCGTGGGCGCAATGATGGCGCTGCTGATGGGCGCACGCGACGCTGGCCAAATCGCGCGGGCGACCGATCTCGGCGCGGCCATGCAGTTGACCAATATTGCTCGCGATGTCGGCGAAGACGCGCGCAACGGGCGGCTGTATCTGCCGCTAGAATGGATGCGGCAAGCGGGCCTCGACCCGGATGCCTGGCTCGCCGAACCTGTGTTCAACGAGGCGATCGCGTCTGTGGTGGCCCGCCTGCTGGGTGCGGCCAACGATCTTTATGAGCGCGCCGGTTCCGGCATACAAAGCCTGCCTGCCGATTGCCGTCCGGGCATATATGCCGCGCGCTTTCTCTACGCCGAAATTGGTCACGAGTTAGAGCGCAGGGGACTCGACTCCGTCTCGCAGCGCACCGTCGTGTCTGGTAGCCGCAAGGTGCAACTTCTGGGGCGTGCCCTTGCTGCCACGGCGTCAGGCCGCAACGAGACCGTGACCGAACTGCTGGAAGAGGCCCGCTTTCTGGTCGAAGCCGCCGCCTCTGCCGGGGTGCCGAAATCCGCCATGCTTGCGAGTGGCCGAGACGGTTCGAACGGGTCGCCGCCGTGGTGGAATTTTCACGGCCGGGCTGTGCGTATGATCGAGTTTCTGGAAATGCTGGAGCGCCGCGAACGTGCGAGCCGGGCATCGGCATTCGAGGGCTTCGAGGCCTCCTATAACCCCACCCACGCGGGAGGCGAGTTCCGATGAAAGATTGGATCGGGTTAGCGCTCTTGGGATTTACGCTTTGGTTGCTGGCTGATGTCTATGGACATTGGCGGCGGGTCAGCGCGGCTTGGGCGGCACAACCGCACGGCACCAGTAAACCAGACGATGCCAGCCTTGATCCACGTTCTCTGGCGGCATTCGGCGAAATGGTGCTGCCGATTATGCTTGCGGGGCTGGCCTTGGCTGCGTTTGGATGCATACTCCTCTACAGCACAGCGGATGCCACCAGTCCGCTGTCGCCGTTCGACCTCGCGGCCATGTTGGCAGCATTGGTGGCCTATGGGCTGCATTTCTCGGTCAAGATCAAGTGCCGCATGCCAAAACCAGCGAAGACGGATTCACATGAGCAGGATGAGCACCAACGTCAGCCATGGTATGTGTATCGCGAGACCCGGCTGCGGCAACCCTACACGGCGGCAGTCGCCACAACGCCCTACACTTACCAGCAGAACCGGCTAACGTCGGGTCAAACGCACCAGCCGGCTGAAGCAGCCTTGGAGCACATGTCATGACATCGAACACCCACAATACCGGCTCCCGCGCCAAGCCCATGCTCGACCAGGTCGTCGTTCCTGAAGATCTGCGCAAGTTGCCGGAAAGCGATCTGCGCCAGTTGGCTGATGAACTCCGCGAGGAGATGATCGAGGCGGTGTCGGTGACCGGCGGCCATCTCGGGGCCGGGCTCGGCGTCATCGAACTGACGGTTGCCATCCACTACCTGTTCGATACTCCGCGCGACCGTCTGATCTGGGACGTGGGCCATCAGGCGTATCCGCACAAAATTCTCACCGGCCGCCGGGATCGCATCCGCACCTTACGCCAGGGTGGCGGCCTCTCCGGCTTCACAAAGCGCGCCGAGAGTGAATACGATCCCTTCGGCGCAGCGCATTCCTCGACCTCCATTTCTGCCGGTCTCGGCATGGCGGTGGCGCGCACCCTGAAAGGCGGCACAAACAACGTCATCTCCGTCATAGGCGATGGCGCGATGAGTGCCGGCATGGCCTATGAGGCCATGAACAATGCTGGCGCGCGCGACGAACGCCTCATCGTTATCTTGAACGACAACGACATGTCGATTGCGCCGCCGACCGGCGCGCTGTCGAAGTATCTCGCACGCGCTACATCAAGTGGCACGTACTTGCAGTGGCGCGATTTTGCCAAGCAACTTGCCAAGCGCCTGCCGAAGAAATGGGAACGGCGTGCCGCCCGCGTTGAAGAAATGTCGCGCACGGCATGGTCGGGCGGCATGTGGTTTGAGGAACTCGGCTTCTATTATGTCGGGCCGATCGACGGTCACGACCTCAACCAGCTCATTCCCGTGTTGCGCAATGTCCGCGACTCCGATCAGGCGCCCGTGCTCGTCCACGTGGTGACGAAAAAGGGCAAGGGCTACGGTCCGGCGGAAGAGTCCGACGATAAGTATCACGGTGTGGCGAAGTTCAACGTCATCACCGGCGCGCAGATGAAGCCGAAGGCGAGTGCGCCCAGTTACACCAAGGTATTCGGCGACAGTCTTGTCGAAGAAGCCCGCAAGGATAGCCGCATTACGGCCGTCACCGCGGCGATGCCCGACGGGACCGGGCTCGACATTTTCGGCAAGGCCTTCCCCGACCGCACGTTCGATGTCGGCATCGCCGAGCAACATGCCGTGACGTTTGCTGCGGGCATGGCGACCGAAGGCTTGAAGCCATTCACCGCCATCTACTCCACATTCCTGCAGCGTGGATACGACCAGATCGTCCACGACGTCGCCATTCAAAAGCTACCGGTGCGCTTTGCCATCGACCGCGCCGGGCTTGTCGGCGCCGATGGGCCGACACATGCCGGTTCGTTCGATCTTGCCTATCTCGGGTGCCTGCCCGACTTCGTGATCATGGCGCCTTCCGATGAAGCCGAGCTGAAGCACATGGTCGCAACGGCCGTCGAAATCGACGACCGGCCGTCGGCGTTCCGTTATCCGCGCGGCGAAGGCACCGGCGTGGCGCTTCCCGAGGCGGGCGTGCCCCTCGAGATTGGGCGTGGCCGTGTGCTGCGCGAAGGCACCGCGGTTGCCATTCTGTCGCTTGGCACGCGTCTCGGCGAGGCCCTGAAAGCAGCCGATCAGCTGGCCACATTCGGGCTCTCGGCAACGGTGGCCGATGCGCGCTTCATGAAGCCGCTCGACCACGATCTCATCCGCCGTCTGGCGCAGAACCACGAAGTTTTGGTGACAGTCGAGGAAGGCAGCATCGGCGGGTTTGCCAGCCACGTGCTGCAGTATCTCGCCGAGGCCAATCTGTTCTCGGCTGGGCTCAAGGTGAAGCCGCTGGTTCTGCCCGATGTTTTCATAGACCATGACAAGCCGGAAGCTATGTACGCGCAGGCCGGCTTGGATGCGGCAGGCATCGTCGCAGCCGTGTTTTCGGCCCTGGGCCGGGATTCACGCGGCCTTACTGTTGTCGGTTCAGGGCCGATGAGAGCCTAAGACAAGGCCTCCGCTGCCAGCCATCTCGAATGCGGAGGGCGCGTGTCCTATTTCATCGTCAAAGCGCTGCTCTCGGGCGTGATCGTCGCTGTCATCTCAGAAGTGGCGCGGCGCAGCCCGGGCATCGGCGGCCTCATCGCTTCGCTTCCTCTGGTATCCGTGCTCGCTGTCATTTGGCTGTGGAAGGATACCGGCGATAGCGAGCGCATCGCCGCCCATCTGCAATCGACATTCTGGTACGTTCTGCCCAGCCTGCCGATGTTTCTGGTCATGCCCGTCCTGCTGCGTCATGGCATCGGTTTCTGGGTCGCGCTGGGGCTGTCCTGTCTGATGACAATCGCGCTTTACATCCTGACGGTCTGGCTGCTGCAGAAGGCCGGTATTTCAATTTAGTCTGCCTGCGGCTGGCCCGGTGTGCGCCTGGCATCTGGCCAAGCGCCCCCGCGTTGTCCTATACTCTGGAAAGGCCATGGCGGGCGCGCCAGCGATAGGGAACCGAGTATGTTAGTTTTTTCCGAACTCTGGCGTGGTCATCCGATCAATGAAAGCGTGCAGACGCCGTGCATCGCTCCACACGACTTGACCAATATGGCCGGCGAACAGGTGAGAGCGGGCTTCCCCGTGTTCCACAATCAATGCGCGATCCGCATGGGCGTTGCATTGCGGCGCGCGGGAGTGCAGCCCTCACAACTGGGGCGGACCGCTACATGCTCGGTGCATCCCGCCAGCGAAATGCATATCATCAACGCTTCGGCCTTGGCTCATGCCATCAACGGCGCAAAAATTGAGGGTCTGGGGCCGCGTGAAGTGATCTCGGGCGCTGATGCGGCCGAGTTCTATCCGAAAATTTTCGGGCGCACCGGCATCCTCTTCATTCAGGATTATTGGCACCGCTCGACGGATGGCGACAAGGCCACTGGCGATCATATCGACGTCTGGAATGGCTACCGGTCGTCGGCCAAGTGGCTGCTCGAGTGGTTCTCGTGGGCCGGCTATTATTCGAATTACGCGGGCGCCAGCGAGTTGTGGTTCTGGGAAGTAAAATAGCACGCGTGCCGGGCCAGCGCTTGGCACGCGCGACGTTCAATTGGGTCAGGGGAGGCGGGATCACCCGCTATCAGAAATGCGCTATGTAATCGCCATGATATTCGCCCTGGCTGTGGCGCTGTTTACAGCCGCGCAGTTTGCAGCCCCGGTTACGAACTCGGTTCTTGACGGCATGAAGTTCGAAAGCCCCGATCAGGTTGAAGTGCTTTACAGCGCTCTCATGGCGAGCGTTGCATTCATCGGTCTGTTGATCGGCTGGGTGATCGGGTGGGCCGTGGGCGGGTTGTTCGTGCGCTCCGACAGCCCTACGGCTCAGCCGCCAAAGGGTTGACGCCACCGGCCTCTTGAATGCTGGGCGGTACGGCCTATTTGACCGCAGACCAGCGCCGGAGAGCAGAACGTGATCATCAAGGATACATCTTCGGGCTTCGGCCTTGTCAGCCGCCTGTTTCATTGGCTGATGGCGCTGGCGATCTTTGCTCTGTTCGCGCTCGGCGTGTGGATGGTCGATCTCGACTATTACAGCCCCTATTATAAATCCGCACCGGATCTGCATCGCGGCGTTGGCATTCTGCTGACGATCGCGCTTGCCGCCCGCTTTGCCTGGCGGGTGGCAAATGTCAAACCCGATGACAGCGAGCTGTCTCCATTTGAGCGGCGCATCTCGCCGCTGGTTCATTGGGGCTTTTATCCCCTGCTGCTGGCCCTGATGATCAGCGGCTATCTGATGTCCACAGCCGATGGGCGGGCGATCGATGTGCTCGGCCTGTTTGAAGTGCCGTCTCTTGGCCCTGACAAAGGGCGCGAAGATGTAGCGGGCTTTGCGCATTGGGTCTTGGCTTACGCGGTCATCGCGGTGGCGGCGCTACATACGGTTGCCGCATTGAAACATCATTTTGCCGACAAGAGCTCGATCTTGACACGGATGTGGTCGGGCCCGCGCGTACCTTAAATCAAACACTGAAGAGGACTGTTCCGATGAAGCTTCGCTTGACCACCCTTGCCCTTCTTACGGGCGTCTTGACGGCAGCTGTTCCCGCAGCCGCTGCAGATTACGTGATAGACACCAAGGGCGCACACGCCTCGATACAGTTCCGCATCAAGCACCTGGGCTACAGCTGGCTGACCGGCCGCTTCGATACCTTTTCGGGCACGTTTTCCTATGACGACAAGAAGCCCGAGGCGTCGGTGATCAACGTCGAAATCGATACCAACAGCATCAATTCCAATCACGCCGAGCGCGACAAGCATCTTCGCAGCGCTGATTTTATCGATACCGCCAAATTTCCCAAGGCCTCCTTCGTCAGCAAATCGGTCACGCCAAAGGGCGGCGGCAAGGCAACGGTTGTTGGTGACCTGACACTGCATGGCGTGACCAAGCCGGTGACCATTGAAGCCGAGTACGTCGGCGGCGGCGCGGATCCGTGGGGCGGCTTCCGCCAGGGCTTCACCGGCACCACCAAGCTGGCGCTGGCCGACTTCGGCATTCCCGATAAGCTAGGCCCGGCTTCCAAGGAAGTTGAGCTGGTTCTCGATGTCGAGGGCGTGCGCAAGTAGGGTGGCCGCTGACGGCTGCCGTGGTTAAAATTCTGCTATGAGAAGGTCCGGTCGCGCCCACATGGGAATGCGCCGGACCTTTTTCATCTGCAAACGCCAACAAATGCGGGCTTTGCCGGCCCCAGAGTCTCTGTTCGCCGCCGCTACGTGATGTCAACTGGCGGCGCAGCCGGAAATCAGCTAGATGTTCTGCTTGACAGACCCTGGCCGATGCCGCCCGTGACGCTTTGTGCGTGTCCGGTGCCGTCGCTGCCGCTCAAAGAGCTTTTCCGCCCATGCCGTTTTCGTCCACGCACCCCGCGCTCGCACGCGCCCTTACGGCTCGCAACTACGAGGTGCCGACCGCTGTGCAGCGGGCCGTGCTTGAAGAAGCCGCCGCAACGCGCGATCTTTTGGTTTCTGCTCAGACTGGCTCTGGAAAAACGGTCGCCTTTGGCATGGCCATGGCCAAGCCCCTCCTTGGCGAAGCTGAACGCTTCGAACGCGCAGCCGAGCCGCTCGCCCTCATCATCGCCCCCACGCGCGAACTTGCCATGCAGGTCCACCGCGAACTGGCCTGGCTTTATGCCGATACCGGCGCGCGCGTCGTCACGTGCGTAGGCGGCATGGATGCGCGTGCCGAAGGCCGCCTGCTTGATCAGGGCGCGCATATCGTCGTTGGCACGCCCGGCCGCTTGCGTGACCACCTCGAGCGCCGCCGCCTTAATCTCACAAAACTGCGCTCGATCGTGCTCGATGAAGCCGACGAGATGCTCGATCTGGGTTTCCGCGAAGACCTGGAAGTCATTCTCGATGCAACGCCCGAGGGCCGCCAGACGTTGCTGTTTTCGGCCACCATGCCGCGCGAGATCGAAATGCTGGCGCGCCGCTATCAGCGCGATGCCCTACGCATTGAAACCATTCGCCGCGACGAGGCCCACGCCGACATCGAATACCGCGCCATTGCTGTTGCCCCGCACGATATCGAGAATGCCGTCGTCAATGTGCTGCGTTTGCATGAAGTGCGCGCGGCGCTTGTGTTTTGTGCCACGCGCGAGGCCGTCAAGCGCACGCACGCACGGCTTATGGAGCGCGGCTTTTCGGCCGTTGCCCTGTCGGGCGAACTGACCCAGCATGAGCGCACACAGGCCTTGCAGGCCTTGCGCGATGGACGCGCCCGTGTTCTCGTTGCCACCGATCTCGCATTGGTCATTCACTCTGATTTGCCCAACGACCGCGAAACACTGCTGCACCGGTCGGGCCGTACCGGGCGCGCTGGCCGCAAGGGACTGGTGACACTGGTCGTGCCGTTCAACCGCCGCCGCAAGGCCGAGATGCTGATCGGGGCGGCGCGCGTCAATGCCACTTGGGGGCCGCCGCCAACGGCTGAAGAAATCCGGGCGCGGGATCAAGAGCGCTTCCTGGCAGACGCGATGTTTACCGAAGCGCCGACGCCGGAAGATGCGGGCCTCGTGCAAAGCCTTCAGGCGGCGCGCTCGGCCGATGAAATTGCGCTGGCGCTGATCCGACTGCATCGCGCGCAATTGCCAGCGCCGGAAGACCTTGCCGAAGATACCGGCCCGCCAAAGCGCGGAACCAGACTGCGCGATGATCGCATGGCGCGTGAGCGGCCAATAGGTGAGCGGTCTGGGCGCGAGCGTCCAAACCGCGAGCGCCCAGGCCGTGATGATCGCAATACGGAAGGCGCTGCGCCCCGAGATGCCGGAGAGCGCTCGTTCGAGCGCGCGCCCCGCGCCCCGCGCCGCGAGGACACCCGCGAGATGGTCTGGTTCCGTCTGAATATTGGCCGCGAGCGCAACGCCGATCCGCGTTGGCTGGTGCCGTTGATCTGCAAAGCCGGTGGTATCTCCAAGGCCGAAATTGGGTCGATTAAAATCTTCGACCGCGATACGCGCTTCCAGATTGTCGCCGAAATCGCCGACGATTTTGCTTTTGCCGTGCGCACTAACAAGACAAAAGAGGGACACATCGCACGTGTCGGGGCTCATACCTCGGCGGACGATGAAGCCGTGGCCGAAGCCCTCGTCGCCATTGGGACGGATACACCTCCGGCAAAGTCAGCGCCGCGGGCGCCTTATGAGCCGCGCCCTGCAAGACCGGCGCGCGTCGCTCCCGCACGCCAGGTCGATGATGCTGTATCACCGGCGCCACAGGATGCGCCGCCCAAGGAGCGGTTCAAGCCGCGTTGGCGCGACACCGGCAAAACAAGTTCCGATCATGCCCGCAAACCGTTTGGCGGCAAGGGGGGTGGTTTCAAGGGCTCTGGCTTTAAGGGTGCAGGCTTCAAAGGCGCTGCATCTAAGGACGTGGGCAAGCCAGATTTCCGCGCCCGCAGCGCGCCGTCCGGCACCGGCCAGGTTTCGTCTGGCCGGTCTGGGCAAGAAACGGGCGGGCCGGCAAAGCCACCTTCGAAGTACGCACACAAGAAAAAGCACCGGCCGGGCCCTGCGGGAGGCGCTTGACCGGCTCACCTTCAGGCTGGTCTCATTCCCCTGCCGTTGTGCGGTTCGTCTGATACGTCAACACAACGCAGGCCGCAGCCAGGATGAGAATGGCGCCGCTCTCGATCAGAAGGTTCAACGGCGGCTGATCTTTTCCCTGCAAAATGACAAGCCGGGCTAGCGCTGTAATGGCAATATAAAGAGGAAACGTGATCGGGATCTTTTTGCTCTCGTAGTACATCCCCACCATGGCGAGCACCTCGACATAGATAAACATCAGCAGCAGGTCTTTAAGGGCGACGGTCTGGCTCAAGACAATAACGTAAACCTCTTGGCACATAGCGACGACAGTGAAGACTGCGATGACCAGAAGAAAGACGTTCTCAACGAGGTGAATGACGTTGCCCATGCGCCATGCTGCGGGCCGTTCGCTGAAAAAACCCATGTGTGGAGCTCTCTTCTGCAAATTGCTGATGCTTTGCCGCCATCCAAACCAGTCTGGCTGGACGTCGCTAGGGGGCATACGCTGCTGCACCCTGACCAGTTCCCATGGGGCCTGCCACCGGTTGCCACGGATTTGATTGTGTGCGGCAGTCTTGCCACAACGTCTGTGCCCGCTTCCCAGCCAGCGCGGATAGGCCTATATCAGCCTTTTTACGGATCTGGAACGCTATGAAACTGCTCATTTTGGCATCGGCCGGAGGCGCGATTGGCGCCGGCTTGAGGTTTCTCGTCAATGAAGCCTTTGCCGCCCGTGGGCTGACCGCGTTTCCGTGGCATACGCTAACCGTCAATGTTGTTGGTTCCTTTCTGATGGGCGTTGCCTATGTCGCTATCAGTGAACGTCTCGGTGGGTCGCCGGAGTGGCGCACGTTTCTGGCAACCGGCATCCTCGGCGGCTTCACCACGTTTTCCGCATTCTCTCTCGATGTCATGAACCTCATGACCGATGGCAATGGTTTTGTCTGGCGTCCGATTGCCTACATCACCGCATCGGTCGGGCTCAGCGTCGCAGCTTTAATGGCAGGCATCTGGATGTCACGCACAGGACTGGGCGCATGAGCGAGTGGTCACCGGGTGATGCTGACAAAGGCAAGGCCGCTTCTCCCGAGGCGGCCAAGAGCGATGCTGTCGAAACTATCGAAGTGAAGCCAGCCGATGCTGGCGTGCGGCTCGACCGCTGGTTCCGCACGCATTTCCCCGAAGTCTCCTACACCTATTTGCAGAAGCTATTGCGCTCCGGCCAGGTGCGGGTCGATGCCAAGCGCGTTGAATCGAATGTCCGCGTTGAAGCCGGCGCTAAAATCCGCGTGCCCAAAGTTGTGCGCCAGCCCAAGAAGGCCGGTGCGGGCGTCATGAGAGCCCCGCCGGGTTTGTCTAAAGCCGACCGCATGTTCATCGAGCGCATGATCCTCTACGAGGATGAAGATGTGCTTGTGCTCAACAAGCCGTTTGGCCTTGCGGTGCAGGGCGGCAGCGGCACGACGCGGCATCTCGACGGCCTGCTGGCAGCCATGGAATCCCGCTTCGGCGACCGTCCGCGTCTCGTGCACCGGCTCGACCGCGATACCACCGGGGTCTTGCTTGTCGCCAAATCGCGCAATGCCGCCGCGCAATTGGGCAAGACATTTCAAACCCGTTCAGCGGCCAAGACCTATTGGGCGCTGGTGAAGGGCGTGCCGAACCCTGTGCAGGGCAAGATCGACGCTGCCCTCGTCAAGGCGTCTGGCCCGGACGGCGACCGTGTGCGCAAAGCCCTACCGGGCGAGCAAGACAAGGCCCAGCACGCAACCTCGCATTATTCGGTGATTGATCGCGTCGGCCGCAAAGCCGCTTGGGTCAGCCTGAAGCCTGTCACCGGCCGCCAGCATCAGTTGCGCGCGCACATGGCCATCATTGGGCATCCCATTGTTGGCGACAACAAATATGAGGGCGGCATGGAATTGCCCGCCGAGAATATGGAAGCCAAACTGCACCTGCACGCGCGCCGCCTGCAGATCCCGCATCCCTCAGGCGTTGGCCGCATCGATGTGACCGCACCGTTGCCCTCGCATATGCTGGCGACATGGGCCCTTCTCGGCCTCGATGCCGACCGCTTCGATGCGGATGAAGAATAGGCTTCGGGCGCACACAGAGAGGAAGTCACCTTAGGCAAACAGGATGCGGGTTCGTGAAACTGATCGTCTTTGATTGTGATGGCACGCTGGTCGACAGCCAGCACATGATTGTTGCGGCCATGGAGCGCGCATTCGCCGGGCGAAGCCTTGCCGCGCCACCGCGCGATGAGATTTTGAGCGTTGTCGGGCTGTCCTTGTCTTTGGCGGTCTCGCGCCTCGTACCGCATCTGGACGAGGCCAGCATTCATGCCCTTGCCGAAGACTACAAAGGCGCTTTTGCGGATTTGCGCCGTGACCCTGCGCAGCGTGAACCGTTCTATCCCGGCGTGCGCGAGGCGCTGCTCGAACTGTCCGCGATCGACCGCATCGTGCTGGGGGTTGCCACAGGCAAATCCCGCCGCGGGGTTGCCGCCATTCTCGCGCGCGAAGAGTTGAGCGATCTGTTCCACACCATTCAGACGGCCGATACGCATCCCTCAAAGCCCGACCCATCCATGCTGCTCACGGCTATGGAAGAAGCCGGTTGCGGACCGCAAGACACGCTGATGATCGGCGATACGACGTTCGACATCGGCATGGCGGTCGCCGCAAACGTGCGCGCCATCGGCGTGTCGTGGGGCTATCATCCGGCGGAAGCGCTGGCGCAATCGGGTGCGCATTCAGTTGTTCATAACGCGGATGCGCTGATGGCCGAGCTAAGAACGTTTTCAAATCAAGGACACATGGCAGGATGAGTGAGGACGGCGGGCCCAAGCACGACACCAAAACAGTGGCCGAGCGCTTGCTTGGCAAGAACGCCATGCGCCCCGTGCTCCCCAAGCGGTTCTACAAAACCGCAGAGCCGCGTTCCCTAGAGCCGGTAGCGGGCTACACCGTTGTGCTTGATGGCCGCCCTGTGAAGACGCCGAAGAAGCGCGCGCTCGCCGTGCCCCACTCTGCATTCGCTGCGGCCATCGCCGCCGAGTGGGCCCGGCAGGACAAACTGATTGATCCCGCCACCATGCCCCTGACACGGATCGCTAACACGGCGGTGGATGCCGTGGCCGACATGATGCCCGAAGTCGCGGCCGATATCGTCGCCTTCGCTGGCTCGGATTTGCTGTGCTATCGCTCGGAAGGGCCGGAGGTATTGCAGGCGCGTGAGGCGGCCTCTTGGGACCCCGTGCTCGATTGGGCCCGCACCGATCTCGGCGCGCGTTTTGTGTTGGCGCAAGGCATCGTGCCTGTCGAGCAGCCACAAGCCTCGCTCGAGCGGATCGCCGCCGCGCTGCAGCCCTTTGATGCGTTCCAGCTTTCGGGCCTGCACATCATCACCACGCTCACCGGCTCGGCGCTGCTGGCTCTGGCACACGCGCGCGGGGTTTTGACGCGCGAGGCCGTGTGGGCGGCGGCCCACGTCGATGAAGATTGGCAGATCGAGCAGTGGGGCCCGGATCACGAGGCCGAAGCCCGCCGTGCCACACGCTGGACCGAGTTTGAAGCCGCATCAAACGTGCTGGCATTTACCAAGAGCGATTGAAGCGGCTGCCGGACACTCCAAACGGCAGAACTCCCTGCCTAGCCGGTGCGGGCGGGACAGGCTGTCGCAGTTCTCAGGTTTGTTGAGCAACGCGGGCTTGCGGTGGCCAGCCGCGCTTGAAGTCTTTCCGGTCCATGCTATCCAGACCGTCACATCCGTGACATCCGCAGCTCTCCGCGAGGCCCCATGAAAGACGTGATCGACGAACTCAACAAGCGCCGCGAAGATGCCCGCATGGGTGGCGGCCTCAAGCGCATCGAAGCGCAGCACGCCAAGGGCAAGCTGACGGCGCGTGAGCGCGTTGAACTGCTGATGGACGAAAACTCTTTCGAAGAGTTCGACACCTTCGTCGAGCACCGCTGCACCGAATTCGGCATGGAAAAGAACAAGACGCCGGGCGATGGCGTCGTCACCGGCTGGGGCACCATCAACGGCCGCGTCGTCTATGTGTTCGCCAAAGACTTCACCGTGCTCGGCGGCTCGCTGTCGGAAACGCACGCACGTAAGATGACCAAAATCCAAGATATGGCGTTGAAGAACCGCGCGCCCATCATCGGCCTGTTCGATGCTGGCGGCGCACGTATTCAAGAGGGCGTCGATGCGCTCGGCGGCTATGGCGAAGTGTTCACGCGCAACGTCATGGCGTCCGGCGTCATTCCGCAGATCTCGGTCATCATGGGGCCGTGCGCGGGCGGCGACGTTTATTCTCCTGCCATGACCGACTTCATCTTCATGGTGCGCGACACGAGCTATATGTTCGTCACCGGGCCGGATGTGGTGAAAACCGTCACCAACGAAACCGTAACTGCCGAGGAACTCGGCGGTGCCAAGGTGCATACGTCGAAGTCGTCAGTTGCCGATGGCAGCTATGAGAACGATCTCGAAGCGCTTTTGCAAATGCGCCGCCTGATGGACTTCCTGCCGTCGAACAACAAATCGGGCGTGCCCGAGCTTCCTGCCTACGACAGCCCTGACCGCGAAGACAAATCGCTCGACACGCTGATCCCCGACAACCCCAACAAGCCCTACGACATGAAAGAGTTGATCACCAAGGTGGTCGACGAAGGCGATTTCCTGGAAATTCAGGAAAATTTTGCCAAGAACATTCTGACGGGTTTTGCGCGCATGGAAGGCCGCACGGTCGGCATCGTCGCCAACCAGCCGATGGTGCTGGCGGGCGTGCTTGACAGCGATGCCTCGCGCAAGGCCGCGCGCTTTGTGCGCTTCTGCGATTGCTTCGAAATTCCCATCGTCACGTTCGTCGATGTTCCTGGCTTCCTGCCCGGCACGGCGCAGGAGTACGGCGGATTGATCAAGCATGGTGCCAAGCTGCTGTTCGCGTTTGCCGAAGCAACCGTGCCGAAAGTCACGGTCATCACGCGCAAGGCCTACGGCGGCGCCTATGATGTTATGAGCTCGAAGCACATTCGCGGCGATATCAACTACGCTTGGCCGTCGGCGGAAATCGCCGTGATGGGCGCCAAGGGAGCGGCGGAAATTCTTTATCGCTCGGAATTGAACGATCCCGAAAAGATTGCCGTGCGCATCGAGGAATACAAGAAGCGCTTTGCGAACCCATTTGTGGCTGCCGAACGCGGCTACATCGACGAAGTGATCCTGCCGCACGGCACGCGCCGCCGCATCTGCCGCTCTCTCAACATGCTGCGCAATAAGACGTTAGAGAACCCCTGGAAGAAGCACGATAATATACCGCTTTGATGGGGTGGGGCAATTGTCTGACGATCCGGATCTGATTACTGAAATCGACGTTGCAATGCTCATGGAATGCATGTCGTCGAACGATGATCTAGGGGTCGTTTTGAGAACGCATTTGGAAATTGAGCGGGCAATGATCCGCGTTCTCGAAAAGAAATATCCGAATTATGGTGCGTTAAAACATGACCGTTTCACCCAGCATCTTAAAGCACTGCGGGCATTAGGTGCTACTGGGCCAATCTTTCAAATTGCAGATCAAATCAACAATACGCGAAATGAATTGGCACACGTAAAAAAAGGTGCAAAGATGAAGCTTTCCGAGAAAGACATTGTTCAGTTGCGCTCTCAAGCCTCAGGTGCGTTTGGTAATTGTACAGACGTTTTGGACTTCATCGTGGATTTCGGAAAGCCTGGGCCACTGGAGCTGAGGCATCATTCACTAGCGCAACAGTTTGCGGTCATTGGGTTCATGGCTGCCGCTGCGATAGACACGATTCCTCAGCGAGAGCCGCAGTAGTTGAAGCACCATTTTTCGCATCCCAGACGGCTCGTGGTGGAGTTGTCTTGAAAAGAATCGAGATGTTTAGTTCTTCCCCTAAAACTCAACCTTCAACCCCCTTCACGCGCTTAAACTCTTTCGCGTTAGCGGTCACCAGCTTTCCCCCGTGGTTTCGGCCTTGCCACATCGCATCTGATGCACTAACATCTGATGCATGAGAACGACGCTCGACATTGATGACGACATTCTGGCGGCGGCTAAGGAGCGTGCGCGCGCGGAGGGTAAAACCGCCGGGCAGATCCTTTCCGATCTCGCTCGCCGCGCGCTTACGACCCCTGCTGGCCATGCACAGGGCTTGGCTGAAGCGCCGTCGAAATATGGCGAGGATGATTGGCCCACGTTCCCAAGCCGCTCAGGCGTAATCATAACGCAGGAACACATCCGGCGTGTTCAGGATGAAATTGATCTTGAGGATACGATTCCTTGGGACTTCGAAACCAATGCGCCGCGCAAGTTCAACCGGTAGCGCATGCGCAGCTTGCTCGATGTCAATGTTCTCCTTGCGCTGACCGACAGCCGTAACGTGCATCACCAGATGGCGCGTGCTTGGCGGCTGAGGTCTATGAGCGGTGGATGGGCTTCGTGTCCTCTGACACAGAACGGTTTTCTCCGTGTGTCATCGCAGCCGGGGTATTCCTCCCCAATGCCAGTTGCGGACTCAATACGCATACTTTCACAGATGGTCGCCCGGCCCGATCATACGTTTTGGCCTGACAGCATCTCGCTTCTCAATGAAGACCTGATCGACACGTCCCGCCTGCTTGGTCCGCGGCAGTTGACGGATGTCTATCTGCTTGCCCTGGCCTTCCACCACGGCGGCCGGCTCGTTACGTTTGATCGCGGAATTTCGTTGAAGGCGGTTCGCGGGGCGAGTGCGAAGCATTTGGAGATAGTGGGCACGTAAGGCGGTCGCGGAAACGTTGTACTTTCAAATCAATCTGCTTCATTCGCTTCGCCAATCCGAATCGGCCTTGAGCACGGCCTCGAAAATTATTGCGCCAGCGCGGCGGGCTTGTCGTGCCGCGCACGCTTCCGAAACATAATTCAAATGCGCGTGGAACATTCCCGGCGCCCCGGTGTTACCCGAAGCCAGACGAATGGGATTTATCCAATAATTCTGGCCAGATCGTGCGCCGTTGCAGTGCAGCGGCTCGCACTTTGCCGCCTACTGCTCAGCGGTTCAGGCGTTTGAGGGCGATCAATGCGACGCAGCAACGCGTCGCAAAGACTGCTCTGAAAAATTCGTTTTGAGGAAATTAGCATCATGTTGAAATTTACTCGCGGTGCGCTCGCTGCCGCTGCTTTGATCGCGCCGGGGCTCTCGGCTCGCGCTCAGGCTCCAGACCCAGGTGCCGAATTGGCATTCCTGGCGAGCACCATGACGGTCACGCTTCTCAACGACGGCGGAAAATACGTGGCCGTCGACTTGAAGCACATTCCGCAAGGCGGCACGTGCAGGATGGACAACGGCGCCACAATCGCGCGCGTCGGCCCGGGTGCCACTGCTGGTCTAACGCGCGTTCGCTACGCAGCGGGCCAAGTGAGTTCCGGCGGATGCCCGTTCATGACAGCCTTCGATCTGCCCGATGCTGACTATGCTGCCGCGCGCGCCTCGTTTGTGCAAATGAAAGACGACGCCTGGAAGAAAGTCGACGACATCAAAAAGGATCTCGGAGCCAAGTGGGACGAAGTCACGGGCGCCAAGAAATAGTCTTTTGCCGTCTGTTGCTGCACATCAATCCATCGGAGAGAAGCCATGCAAGCTGAAGCATTATTGATTTTGCTCGTTATCGGAGCCGTCGCCGGGTTTTTGGCGGGTGTTATAGTCAAAGGTTATGGTTTCGGAGTTCTCGGCAACATTGTTGTCGGCATCGTCGGTGGAATTTTCGGCGGCTGGCTGCTGCCGCGTCTCGGCTTGTTCACGGGTGGCGATCTCATCGGTCAGATTATCTCGGCCACGATCGGCGCTGTTGCCTTGCTCATTCTAATCGGCCTTGTGCGCCGGGTCGCGTGACAGCGGAGTGCTGAGTAAATCCCACCGCCGCTGAGTTTGGAGGAAGGTCATGACGATGGTCACGCCGAAAGAGGTTCAAAACGCCGATATCAGGCAGACCTTCGCCGGGCCCGCAGTGCGGGCCCCTTCCGACATCACGATCATCAGCCATTCGAATGTTTTCTTCTGGTGGCCGGCCTGGGTCGCGGGCTACGCCGTGGCGTTCTTGACTTATGTGCAAGGCCGGGACGTTGCTGTGTCGCCCGAAATTGTCGAGCGCATTCATCCCAGCAATAACCCAGGCATATTCTTTATTGCAGTGCTAATATTGCTCGTCGTGTTCACGACCACGAAACTGCGCGGCATCTATTCCGCAATCACGGTTGTGAGTGTCGCGTTTTTCGTTGTCTTGTTCGCCTGGTTGGGCTGGTGGGATAATATCCTGGCCTTCATTCCCAATCTTTCGGCCCGCGCCAACATGGGCTTTTATCTCGTGTTCTCGTCAACGCTTCTTGGCGTTTGGCTTTTGGCCTTCTTCGTCTTCGATCGCTTGATCGTGTGGCGGGTGCGGCCGGGGCAGATGATCGAAGAGCGCTTGATCGGTGGCCAAGCGCGCACCTTCGATACCAACGGGCTGGTTTTCGAGCGGCAAGGTCAGGATCTGTTCCATGACATTATTCTGGGCTTTGGCGCGGGTGATCTGACGCTCACCATCGGCGGCGCCAACGAACAGACCATTCAGATTCCAAATGTTCTGTTCGTTGATCGCACCGTGAAGGCTGTTGAGCGGCTGATAGCGGTGAAGCCTGAAGTCGTCGCGGCTGCCGTCTAAAAATAGCCCGGGCAGGGCCCGATATTCTTCGACACAAGTAAGTCTGCTCCAGTTACGAATGCCATGAAATGATGGGTTGCGCCAAGCGAAGAGCTTTCGCGAGGGATATGCCTCCGCGTTGCTCTACAGAAAGCGGATGATCTGTCGGCTCAAGATGCAAGCATGGGCGCAAATGATTGTTGCGGATAATTATCTCGCATTTGAGACTCATAGTTTCAGGATATTCGCTGGCGGGTAGAGAGTTTGAGAACCAGCTGAAAAATGGGCCTATATGATCTCTGGATTGGGCAGCAGAATGCTGAACGTAGAGTTCAAAGTTTTCTTTACTCAGAGAGCCCCATACGCCCCAGCTCATGATTTCATTTGAGTCGACGATTGGATATTCAAGTACGCAACGGACGAAGCGAAAGTCGTCGACACTGCAAAGATCATCAGACTTTCTGCATCGACGCTCTCTCTCCAAGTTAGGCACAGAGTAATACGGGCAGGGCGCGTCAAACACCAATGCAGGGAATCCCTCGTGAATTTCTTCACAAGTCCTGCATTTGTATTTGAAGCGCGGTAACAGCATGAGTCCTGGACGTTTAGAACCGTTGTTGGGCCGCCGGTCTCTACCTCAAAGCGTCCGATCAATAATCGAGCACAGCGTCGCCGCGCTCGACAGATCGTGCGCCGGAGGTGATTCATCGATGTTGAGCGACTTCACGACGCCATCTTCGACCAGCATGGAATAGCGCTTTGAGCGCACCCCAAGCCCGAAGGGGCTGAGGTCGATCTCAAGGCCGATGGCCTTGGCAAAATCGCCGTTGCCGTCGGCCAGCATGTCGATCTTGCCCGCAGCGCCCATGTCCTTGCCGAAGTGATCCATCACGAACACATCGTTTACGGCGGTGCATGCGACTGTGTCGATGCCCTTGGTCTTCAGTTCACCTACGCGCTCGACAAAGCCCGGCACGTGTTGCTGCGTGCACGTCGGCGTGTAAGCGCCCGGCACTGCGAATAGGGCCACTTTCTTGCCGCCAAAGAACTCTGCGGTGGTGACGGGCGCTGGGCCGCTGGCACCCATGATGGTGAAGGTTGCGTCGGGCAGGCGGTCGCCAGTTTTGATGGTCATTGCGCAGGGTCTCCGTTGCGGGGTGGTGGCGTCATAAAGCCAGCTATCGCCGTCCCGTCAACTGCCGGGTTGAAGCGATGCCGTCACTCGAACTTGAACGGCGTCTCCGATGCCCCGGACTTGGAGACGAGGACCGCGCCAATCGATTTTCCCGATAGGGCCGCCCGGTCGACGCCATCGTCGAGCTTGGCCTCGAACGTGACAAGTGTGCCATTTTCCGCAGTCTTGGTGAGGGGCGGCAGATAAAGCCCGTCCGGCACGTCGAGGAAGGCATCGGCGCCGTCAGATCCGCCCGGAAAATCTGCGGTCAGTGTCAGCGTGCTGCTGCCGGGCGCAAGGCCGGTGGGCGCGCTGGTAAGGCGCGGATCGCTGGGCTGTGTCAGGCCTGGGCCGCGCGGCACCCGGGCCAGGCTATCGGCTTCGGCCGCCGCCAAATCCCCCGGGGCATCGGGCGGAATGGCGAGCGTGAGCGTGGCTTCCGTTGGCACGCAGATATCCTTGCAAATGCCGAATTGAATGAGGCCTGACAACGTCACCGGCGCTTTGGGATCGGTGGGGGTGAGGAGAACCGGGAACAGCACGGTGCCGGTATAGCCGATGATCACATCGCCCTTGTCGTCGATGCGCATGGGGGCCGGATAGAGCACGGTGGCGCTTGAAACATTGCTCGAGGCCGCAAAGTCGAAGCGCGGTGGAAGGCCACTTTCTCCGGGGCTTTTCCAATATGTCTTCCAGCCTTCGGCGAGCGCGATTTCGACAAAGGCAACAAGCTGCCCGGGGTTTGGTGTGCCGGTAAGCGTACGTGCCGCCGTCAGCCGGGTGCGGGATTTATGGCCGAGCATCCAGTCCGATGCCAAAGTGTCATTTGACAACGCCGGCGCCGCAGGGACCGCGCCAAGCACGAGAGCCCCGGCTAGCAGCAGCCCGCCCACAGCTCTCCCCGTCCATGCTGTCTGCAAGCAAGCCCGATGCATAGAAGTCTCCTAGCGTGTCAGAAGGGTCGCGGCAGGCCGTAAACCTGCCCAGTTTTCGTACGATCAATGGCAAACGTGAGTTTCCAAATTGTGGCAGGACGCTTGGCGCTGGAAACAGGTGCAGCCCGCTGCCCGATTTACAGACTTCCCGTGCCACGTGAGTAGCGTTATTCTAGGCGGATGATGGGCCCGAAGCAAAAGCAGAAACCGAAGCGGCGTGGCGAGAGCTATCTCAAAGGCCAGCTGCTTATTGCCATGCCGTTGATGACGGACCGGCGGTTTGTGCGCTCGGTTATTTATCTTTGTGCACACTCTGAAGACGGCGCCATGGGGCTCATCATCAATCACCGTGCCACGCACATCAATTTTCCGAGCCTGCTCGAACGGCTCAAGATTGTGCCGGGCGGCGGCGCCGATGACGGAATTTCCGCCGATATTCTGGAACGCCAAGTGCACAACGGCGGCCCGGTCGAAACCGGCCGCGGGTTCGTCTTGCACACCTCCGATTATTTCGCGCGGGATTCAACGCTGGCGATCGACTCCGGTATTAGCCTGACAGCATCGGTTGATATCTTGAAGGCCATCGCTACCGGTGAAGGGCCCGACAAGGCGATTTTGGCGCTGGGTTATGCCGGATGGTCGGCCGGTCAGCTCGAAAGCGAGATCCAGAGCAACGGCTGGCTACATTGCTCGGCCGACCTCGACCTGCTTTTCGACGGCGATCTCGATTCTAAATATTCCCGGGCGCTCGGCAAACTCGGCATCGACCCGACATTTCTGGTCGCCGATGCGGGGCACGCCTAACTTCACTCGGTCATTCGCCGTCGCGCTTGGGTGGCATGGGAGGCGGGCTGTTCGGACGCCCGCCAGCGAGCCGTGCCAAACTGTTGGCGACCGATGGCGGCAAACGCGATAAATCAGGAGCAGGTGCTTGCGGGGCGCGAGGCTGCATGCGCACGACGACGGGCGCCGCCACGTGGGGTAGTGGCGGGTGGTTGCCGTTGGGTGGTGCCATGTTTGAACCAGATGGCGCGAGGGCTATCTCCGGCAGACTGGCGGGCTGTGCGCCGTTTGCGTTCGGCGCAAGATTGGTCGATCCGGGCGCAAGATTTGGCGCCGCCGCCATGTGTGCGATGCCATTACCGAAACTCGGGCCAAAACTCTGTCCAGAGTTAGCGGCTGGCTGCAGATTGGGCACCGTGTAAGACTGCTGCAGCGGCGCATAGCCCGGCTCTATCATGGGGGCTGCAGGCATGGGGCTCTCCCCAAGCTCGGGCCCAGCAAGCGAAGCCGCCAGAGCTCCGGTAAGATCGGCTTGGGTCATCGTTGGAGGCGCAGCGGCGGCAAATGCCGGGGCCGGTGATGGCGAGCGGTCAACCTGAGAGTGTCCGTTGGGCGCCATTGCCAACTGCATAGGCGGCGGCTCTGGGATCGTGGCGGGAATTGGCGGTGGCGCGGCAACCGGGGGTGCCTGTTCAGGTGTCATCAATGGACGCGCCTGCCCAGCAGGATTGCCGGGCGCATCTGGGGCGAGCAACGGATTGGGCTCGAGTTTCTGAATGAGGGTGCTGCCCAGCGGCGGCTCGGGGCTGTGCGGTGGCTTCATCACGGCTGGCCCGGGCGCGTGCCCGTCGTGCCCGTTGCGATTGGTGCCATTGAATGGCGCACCCATGAAGGGGGCAGGTGACGGCGGTTGATGAGAGTGTTGCTGGGGCTGGCGTGGCGTCATTTCGGGCGCGTGCTTTGCCGTCCCGTTAACAGCTCGGGCCTGGGTCTTTGTGGCGGGTTGAACAGCCGTTGCTGGAGCGCCCGCAGCCGCGGACGCCTCGACGGTTGGTGCGTCGGTCTTTTTCTGTTTGTTTTTTGAGCGGAAGAAGCTGCGCGGCTGCAGTTTGCTTTCTGACTTGCGAATGGCCTTCAGCAACTGCGGCACGTCGCGGTCGAGAATGAGACCGCCAAAGTAAAACCCTTGGCCGAACTCGCAGCCCAGGCCGCGCAGGAAACTCGCCCCTTCCGGAGTTTCGACGCCATCGGCCCAGGCGGTTCGGCCGAGCCCATGGGTCAGCGATACGAGCGATCGCACCACGGCCGAGCCGGCACTATCGGCTGTTAGGTTACCCTGAATCATCGAGCGGTCGATTTTCAAGGTCGCAAACTGAAACTTGTGCAGATAAGGCAGAGACGAATATCCAGCCCCAAAATCATCGAGTGTCAGGCAGGCACCGGTACCTTGCAGCTGCTCAAGCATGGCACTCGCCTGCTCGGGATTCTCCATCATCAGGCCTTCGCTGATCTCGATGCGGAGCGTTTTCTTTGCAAGTTCGCTGCGTGTGATCAGTTGCCGGACTTCGGTGGCGAATTCATCGCGCATCGCCTGGCTGTGGATGATGCTGACACTGACAAACAGCGGCATGTCGGGGCGCGGCAGTTCCTTTTGCCAGACCGCCGCATCGCGTGCGGCCCGCGTCAGAACGAGTGTGCAGAGAGCGGCCATAAGACCGGTGTCGGCCGCCGCTGGCTCGAAGGTGAGCGGATCGATCAGGCCGAGTTTGGGATGCTCCCAGCGGACCAGTGCCTCGAACCCGGCGAGTTCCTCCGTCGGAAGGTACACAACCGGCTGATAGAAAATGCGGATTTGATTGCGTTCTATAGCCTTGCGCAATTCGCTGAGAACTGCCGCCGCTTGGCTTTCGCTATCGCCACGCGCGCTCGGCTTGTAAACTTCGACGCGATCCGTGCCGCTGCGCTTGGCCTCATAGAGCGCGCTTTCGGACGCATTGAGCATGCCGTTGGCGGTGTCTTCCTGCCGGTCGTATGTGGCGATGCCGAGCGACGCAGTGAGCACGATTTCGCGTCCGGCCATGGTAATTGGCGAGCGCAGGCTACGGCGAATGCGTTCGGCGAGCGCCGCAATATGCTGTGATGTCTGTTCCGACTGCAGCAGTATGCAGAATTGATCGCCGCCAACGCGCGCCAGCGTGTCGTTCTCGCCGATATGGCGTTGCAAGCGGCGGGCAACGGTGAGGATCAAGCTGTCGCCAACCATGGCGCCGTGAGAGGCGTTTATGCTTTTGAATTTGTCGATGCCGACGGTGATGAGTGTGGGGCGGATGTTGAGCTCCGTGCGCGCACGGCGCAGCGCGCCGCCCAAGCGGTCGAGCAGCAATTCGCGATGCGGCAGGCCTGTCAGACTGCAATTGACAGCATCGCGCACCAGCCGGTCGTGAGCGCAGCGCGCGTCTGTCACGTCGCGGATGAGGCCAACGCACTTCAATGCTTTTGGATCTTCGCCGGGAACACTGGCGGCTTCGATTTCAAACCAGCGGTAACTGTTGTCGGCATGGCGCAGCCTGATGCTGATGACAATCTCGCCGCCATTGCGCTCGCGCGTGCCCATCAGCACCAGCCGGAAGCGATCGGCATCGGCTTCGTGGATGTGTTTGATGAATTCTTCGGTCTTGCCGTTGAGTTCGCCCGGCGCCAGCCCGAGGGCCGTTTCGGTGTGTGTACCCGCATTGATCTCGTCGCGGCGCGCGTTCCATTCCCACACGCTCGTGCCGGTGGCATCGAGCGCCAGCGATTTGAGCTGTGTCTCGGAGACCGAACCGCCATAGACCAGATCGACGGTGCGGAAGGCGTACTGCGTGACCGAAAATCCGATCAGCAGCAGAATAAGCACCAAACCTCCGGCAAGGCCCGAGACCGCCATTTCGTTGGTGAGGCGGCCGGTCAGCACGACGGCCGCGGCAAACACCCAGACATTGAATAGAATCCACGTCGGCACCAGAGACACGGCGCGGTCCTGACCGCGAGCGGCAAGGAATATGACGAACCCCGCACCGGCAAGGCCAAGGACGACGAACGACACCCGCGCAAAAGTGGCGGCAAGGCGTGGATCGATGATGGCGACAGCGATCAGCGCCAGCTGCGCCAGCATCCACACCGTCACCAGCATGCGGATCAGCCCGTGCCACAACGCGAGCCGCAAGAACACATAGAGGAATATGACCAGGCTGGCCGCAAGTGCAGACTCAGCGGCGGCGCGATAGACCGCGTTGTCTTCGGGCTTTAGCTGAAAGAGTTTGTGGAAGAAGCCGAAGTCGACGCACAGATATCCGAGCGCACACCATGCAACGAGGGCGGAGGCTGGGAAAACCAGCTTATGATTGGCAGCGAAGATTGCGGTCAGGAACACCGCAAGAAGCCCCGTCAGCCCGAGCAGAACTCCTTGGAACACGAGTTTGTCGCGGGCCTTCAATTCGTAATCGAGCGGCTTCCACAGGAAGATGCGGGCGAAACGGTCCGACGATAATTCGGCGACATAGGTGATAGTCTGGCCCGGCTCGAGCGTGATGCGGAATACGTCGGCCCGGTCATTTTTGATGCGTTCGGGCACAAATCCAATGGACGGCGTGATCGCCTCGATGCGGCGGGCATCGAGATCGGGCCAGACGGCCCCCGACCCGGTGATGGTGTAGCGGTCGGCGGCGACCCAGCGTTCAATGGCCTTGTCGGTCGGGTTGGTGAGGGCAAATACAATCCAGTTGGGGTTGGTGGATGCGAGCACAGCACGCACCGACATACGCCCCACGGCGCCATCGGGGCCGGCTGCGGTTTCAATTTGCAGGCTGTCGCCGCGGCCCTCATACAACTGACCGAGGCTTGTGATCTCAACGCGGTCCTGATCGGGGGATACCACGATGGGATCGAGTGCTAGAGCCGGACCAACCGTGAGAGTGGCCGTCATGACGTAAATGGCGACGGCAAACAAAACACCGAAGACGCGCGTGAGGTTCGTTAAGCGCCACTGGATCGCCGGGCAATGGCTGCGGAACACGGTCATGGCATCACCCGCGCCGGGTTTGCCGCATCCTGCGCGAGACGTCCGTATAAGACGTGATCCTGCCACGTGCCGTTGATTTTCAGATAGCTGCGGGCATAGCCTTCGCGCTCAAAGCCACTTTTTTCGAGAACCCGGATCGAGGCTGCGTTGCTGGGCAGCGTCGCCGCTTCCAGCCGGTGCAGGCGCAGGGTTTGGAACGCGAAGGGAATGAGAGTGGCCACGGATGCCGACATCACGCCGCGGCTGGCGAACGCAGCCCCCATCCAATAGCCGAGCGTTGCAGACTGCGTGACGCCGCGGCGCACGTTCGACAGTGTAACGCCGCCCGTCAGACGGCCTGTTGCGTTCTCGAAGATGAAAAATGCATACCCATGATCGTCGCGGGCTTCGTTGGCGTAATGGCGCAAGCGGCGGCGGAACGACGACCGCGTCAAATCATCGAGCGGCCAAAGCGGCTCCCACGGTGTCAGGTGATCGCGGCTCGCCGATCTCAGTTCAGCCCACGGCAGATAGTCATGCAACTGAGGCGCGCGCAGAACCACACCCGCTCCGGTTACCGGATGGGCCGTTTCAAACGCGGGTGCTGCTCTCAGGAACACCATGGCAGACTGACTTTACTCCGCTGTTGCCGCCTAATGAGTTTGCGCACGGCCGGCACGCTCGGCAAATTCACGTGATCTGCGGCCAGCGCCAGCGATGGCAACCGAGGGCTTGGCTGTGATCAGCGTGCTGGCAAAGGTGCGCAGCTGGGGCTCTGTCACGGCATCGACGCGGGCCACCAGTTCTTCGCTCGACAAGGTGCGGCCGTGCACAAGAAGCTGTCGCGCCATTTGTTCGGCAACGGACGACGACGATTCGAGGCTCATCAGCAAACCGGCCTTTAACTGAGCCTTGGAGCGGACAATCTCGGGTGCCGTAACGCCGTCGCTCGCCACGCGCGCCATTTCGGCACGCACGACGTCAATCAACCCTTCCATCATGTCAACGCCTGTGGCGGCGTGTACAGCGAACATTCCAGAATCCCTTAGCCCCCAGGCCGACGAGTAAATCGAATAGCAAAGGCCGCGCTTCTCGCGCACTTCTTGAAACAACCTTGACGACATTCCCCCGCCAAGCAGGCCTGACAGCACCTGTGCGGTGATGTAGCCGTCTGCAGTATAAGACGGTCCTTCGAAACCGAGCATCAGATGGCTCTGCTCAAATGGCTTTGTGCTGTAGCGGATGCCGCCCGTGTAGCTCGCGCTCTCATCCTCTAAAACTTGCTGACTACTGAGCCCGCCGAATAGGGCCTCAACGTGGCGTACGAATGGCTCGTGGTGGACAGCACCGGCCCCGGAAATAACCATGTTGCCAGGGTGATAATGCGTTGCCAAAAACAGCCGTAAATCTCTGGCCGACAAGCGTTTCACACTCTCGGGCGTGCCGATGATGGGGCGCCCGGCTGCTTGGCCGGGATAGGCGGCGTCGTGGACGAGATCGTAGACGATCTCGTCGGGGCTATCGTCGATTGCAGCAATTTCCTGAAGGATTACTTCGCGTTCGCGTTCAAGTTCGGCGCTGGCAAAGGCTGAGTTCTGCAAAATGTCGGCGAGAATTTCGAGGGCAAGGCCTTCATCGCCCTTCAGTACGCGCGCATAGTAGGCGGTGGTCTCGACGCTGGTTGCGGCGTTGAGGTCGCCGCCCACGGCTTCGATTTCCTCGGCAATGTCCTGGGCCGAGCGGCGGGCCGTGCCCTTGAAGGCCATGTGTTCGAGCAAATGCGACATGCCATGCTGGGCTTCGGTCTCGTGGCGCGAGCCAACCCCCACCCAGACGCCGAGCGAGGATGTCTCTAAATGCGGCATCGTCTGAGTAACGACCCGCAATCCGTTTGAAAGCTCCGTCAGTTGGGGTTTCATGAGCGCGCCCCGCTGGCGCTATCGTGCACGGCTTCCACATGCCGCTGGACGGCCGCGAGATCGTTTTTCAAAACGGCGAACCGTTCCGGATCGGTCATCAGGTTTACAAGCCTCGGGGGAAGGGCCGGGTAGTGCCCTGTGATCTCCCGCATCGCGTCTGGGAATTTCGCCGGGTGGGCGGTGGCCAGAATGACATAGGGGCCAGCGCCGGGTTTCTTCGTCTTCATCAGGGCCACGTAGCCACACGCCGTGTGCGGGTCCATCACGTAGCCGCTTTGATCTCGCACCGTGCGGATTGCCGAGGCGACCTCGGCTTGCGATGCCGCGGCAGCGGTGAAGTCGGCACGCATGTTGGCTGCAGCAGCTCCGGCATCGAAACGGCCAGACTGTGCCAGAGACGCCATCTGCGCCCGGGTGAGGCCAGAATCCCGGTTCGCCGCTTCGAACAGATAGCGTTCGAAGTTCGACGAGATCTGAATGTCCATAGACGGCGAGGAGGTGGCGTGAACCCCCTTCATTTCATAGATGCCGGTGGCGAGGGTTCGCGGCAGAATGTCGTTTTCGTTCGACGCAATCAGTAAGGTTTGAACAGGCAAGCCCATGCGCTTGGCGACATAGCCGGCAAAGATGTCGCCGAAGTTTCCGGTCGGCACGGCAAAAGACACAGCCCGATGCGGGCCGCCAAGGGCCGTGGCGGCGGCGAAGTAGTACGTCACCTGCGCCACGATGCGCGCCCAGTTGATGGAGTTGACGCCCGAAAGCTGAACGCGGTCGCGGAAAGCGTGGTCGTTGAACATGGCTTTGACCAGCGCCTGGCAGTCATCGAACGTGCCGTCGATGGCGACCGAATGAACATTGGCTTCGGTGGGCGTGGTCATCATGCGCCGCTGCACGTCCGACACGCGGCCATCGGGAAACAGAATGACAACATCGACGCGCTTTGATCCGCGGAAGGCTTCGATGGCCGCCCCTCCGGTGTCGCCAGAGGTGGCCCCGACAATGGTTGCGCGCCGGTTCGATTGCGCGAGAATGTGGTCCATCAGCCGTGCGATCAGCTGCATGGCGACGTCTTTGAAGGCGAGGGTCGGGCCGTGAAACAGTTCGAGAATGAACGTGTCGCGATCAATCTGAACGAGCGGCGTGACGGCGCTGTGCCCGAATGTCTTGTAGGCGTCGCGGGCAAGCGCGCTCAATTCGCTGCGCGACATGCTGTTCCCCGTGAAGGGATGGATCACGTCAACGGCGATATCCGAAAAGGATTTGCTGGCGAATGACGCAATCGTCCCGGCCGGTAGCTGCGGGTAGGTCTCTGGCAGGTAAAGGCCACCATCGCGGGCGAGCCCGGCCAGAACGGCCTCGTTGAATCCAATGGCAGGCGCTTGGCCTCTGGTCGAAATGTATTTCACAGCGGGTTGGGATTCCTGCAGTTCGTGCCGTGTTGAGGGGCCGGAGCACCGGGGTTACCCGTGCACCCTAGAGCGATTTCTACGGTAATTCGATCACAAAGACGGGCAGTAAAGCGGGTATCAGATGCAACGCTGTTGACAGCGTGGCGCTCACTTCCCGCTTGCATCTGGCTTGGTCCGAGGAGTCTTGAGGCGGCTGGCGGCATAGACCGCGAAAATACTGGCGAGCGTCACAGCCAGGCCATACCAGGTGATGGCGTATTCGAGGTGACGGTTCGTGAGGGTGACCAGTGTGGCCCCGCCCTTCGGGCCACCGGCCGAACTGGCTCCTGCTTCCTGATCGATGATGACCGGAAGCACGCGCTGGGGTGCATCGGGAACGGCGGATGCGGCGAGCGCTTGGATATCGCGCCAATGCCAAAGGTTTTTTTCGATGTCGTTGGGCGGCGTGAACGAGCCTGGTTTGCCCTGTTCGCGTACCAGCCCAATGACGTCGACGTCGCCCGCCGTTTGGTCTGCAGCGCGCGTTGCGGGATCGCGCAGACCGTCGGGCACATAACCTCGATTGACGAACACGATGGTATTCGTATTCGCGATCTCTAGCGGCGTCGTCACGTTGACGCCCGGCCCGAGGCTCGGGTCAGGCGCGTAGAAATAGCGTTCCTTGTCATGCAAGAACCGGCCGCGGACTTTGACCCGCAGATACTCCAATCCGATGGCGTCTTCTTCGGGCGATCGTGTTGCAGACAGGGCTCCCAGCAGATTCGTGGGTTCCGCCTTGGTGCGCTCCGCCATCAGCGCCACGAGATTTTCTTTCCAGGCTTTGCGTTCCATCTGCCACTTGCCGAGCGAAATCAATACCGCAAGGCCAACGGCTGTCGTGATCAATGGGGCCATCAGACGGGCCTCGCGCAGGCGTGTCAGCATCGGGAGCCTCAGTCTTTGACGAGTTGGCCTTCCGCGGCCTTGTGCTTGTATGTTTGGCCGATGAGAAGGGCCTTCAAAACCCGCAACAAGCCAAGTGCGAGCAGCGGCGTTATCACGCCCCACAGCAGCACGTGCACCCACCATGGCGGAAAATAGGTGAATTCGACGAACAGAGCCCCGCCGAGCACAATGGCGCCGAGGATCATGATGGCGAAGACAGCCGGACCATCTCCGACGCTGATGACAGCGTTGTCCAAGCCGCAAGCCTCACAGCGGTCTCGAAGTTCGAGCACGTTTTTGAAGAGCCGCCCCTTGCCACATTGCGGACAGCGTCCGGCGAGCGCGGCGGCGACAGGTGAGACGGCAGAGTTGTCAATCATGCCGCGAACCATGCCTCAACGCTTCCCGCATCTCAAGGCGGCTCTTTGGCGGCCAGCACCGTCTGGGGGCCGCGAGAGCAAGTCTTTGGCAGTTGTGGCAATGCTTGATCAAGACACCTGGGCCGGAACGGAAAAAGGGCCAGCCCTGCGGCCAGCCCTTTCTTTCGTCTCAATGCGCTAGCGCAAGACGTTAATGCCCGGCAGCGCCTGCTGCTGCTGCGCCATGCACGACCGCGTCGGCACCGAAGTGCGAGCCGAAGACATAGATGACGGCGAACAGGAACAGCCAGACAACGTCCACGAAGTGCCAATACCAAGCAGCGGCTTCGAAGCCGAAATGCTTTTCAGGCGTGAACTGGCCGGCCATGGCTCTGAACAAACACACGAGCAAGAAAATGGTTCCAATGACGACGTGCGCTCCGTGGAAGCCTGTCGCCATGAAGAATGTCGAGCCGTAAGAGTGGCCAGCGAAGCTGAACGCGGCATGACCATATTCTACCACCTGCAGCACGGTGAAGCATGCGCCGAGCACGACTGTTGCTATGAGGCCCATGATCAGCTGCGAACGCTGGTTGTGAAGCAGTGCGTGGTGAGCCCACGTCACGGTGCAACCCGAGAGCAGTAGGATCAAAGTGTTGATCAGCGGCAGCGTCCACGGGTCAAAAGTACCCTTGAAATTGCCGGGCGTCGGCACGCCCGTCGGCAGCGCGGCGGCTGTTTCGGCAACGTGGGCCGGAGGCCAGGTCCCGCCGAAGAGTTCGTTACGCGCGGTCATGCCCACTTGCTGCGCCGAGTTCATCAGCGTGTGCACGTCATTGGGATAGAGGGCATGGTCGAAATAGGCCCAGAACCACGCTACAAAGAACATCACTTCCGAAGCGATGAACAAGATCATGCCATAGCGCAGGTGAAGCTGCACGACGGGCGTGTGATCGCCCTTGTGGCTTTCACGGATCACATCGCGCCACCACATGAAGGCGACGGCTGTAATGCCCGCCATTCCCGCTATGAACACGCCGGGCCCCTGCACACCGAACAAGCCGGTCGCGCCTTCGCCGGTAGAGCGCATCCAGATGATCGCACCGAAGGCCATCACGAGGGCTGCGAGCGATGCCAATAAGGGCCAAGGGCTGGGATCTACAAGGTGGTAGTCGTGTTGTTTCGCATGTGATGAGGCCATGTGTCGTCTCCGTCTTCCCCGTAAAAGTCTATTATCCGGCTTTGTTCCGCAAACTTGGCAGCTTTCGCCGGCGAGTCGCAGTTTAAAGCCACCTTGTCTCCAGATCAGCCCTCAAGACACGAGGCCCGACCCAGTAAAAAACGTCAGCTGCCCTGTTCCGCCTCTGCACTCGGGTAGAACGTGTAAGACAGCGTAATCTCGTGGATCCAAGTGGCATCGCGGTCTTCGACCAGTTTCGGATCGACGTAGAACGACAACGGCATCTCAACCGTCTCGCCTGGTTTCAAAGTTTGCTCCTTGAAACAGAAGCATTCGATCTTGCTGAAGTGTTTGCCGGCAGCGCTGGGCGACACGTTGAACGCCGCAGTGCCCTTCACGGGCTTATCGGACGTGTTGGTCGCGGTGTAGAAAGCGAGAACGTTTTCCCCGATGCGAACCTGGACCGTGCGTTGCACCGGTTCGAACAACCAAGGCAAATTGGGGGAGACGTTGGCGTCGAAGCGCACGGTGATCATGCGGTCGAGCGATTGTTCGGACGGCTTTTCCGCTTTTTGGGTCGTGCCGCCAAATCCTGTTACCTGGCAAAACATCCGGTACAGCGGCACGGCCGCATACGATAGGGCACCCATGCCGAGCACCATTGCGACGCAGACGGATGCAACAACGGTATCACGATGCGCCTTCACTATGCCGGTCTCCAAAAGAACTTGCCAAAAGGTGTCAAAGCCGTTCGGTATCCTTCGCTAAATCTCAGTCGATATTATAGGACCCGGTTCGAGACGTTGCCGCCGAGCCGTATGATGGTTGCCGCATAGAAGAGAATGACCAGAAAACCGAGCGCCAGCGCGATCGCTATAGAACGCAAGCGCTGGCGTTTGGCCTCTGCCGGTGTGAGCGCTATTTTCGGTTCGTCTTCCATACAACGTGTTCCAGACAGCCGCCGTTAGGCGAGCAGTTTTGAGACCAGCTGTTCACCCAGCAGAACGGCAAACAGCAGATAAAGGTAAAGGATCGAGAAGCCGAACAGCTTGCGGCACGCCTTGTCGGCCTCGGGGCCTTCGGTGAAGCGCCAAACGTTCCAAGCAAGATAAAGGAACATGATGCCGAGAACCGTCGCCGTTATGCCATAGACGATCCCGCCAAGACCGATAAACGACGGCACCACGGCAAGCGGCGCCAAGATCACCGAATAGATCATAATTTGCACGCGCGTCGCGCGAGCGCCGGCAACCACGGGCAGCATCGGCACGCCGACGCGCTCGTAGTCTTTCGAGCGCAGCAGGGCCAACGCCCAGAAGTGCGGCGGCGTCCACATAAAGATAATGAGGAACATGACGATGCTTTCGATCGTCACGTTGCCAGCAACCGCAGCCCAACCGATCATCGGAGGAAAAGCGCCCGCAGCGCCACCAATCACGATGTTATGGGGCGTGAGCCGCTTCAGCCACATGGTGTAGACGAAGAGGTAGTAGCCAATGGTCATGGCCAGAAGCGCGCCTGCAACCCAGTTGACGATAACGCCGAGCGTCATCACCGACATAACAGACAGAACCGCACCAAACTGGAGAGCTTCTTCCGGCGATACGCTGCCGCGCGGAATGGGCCGAGCTGCCGTGCGCGCCATCTGCGCGTCGATATCGGCGTCGTACCACATGTTCAAGGCGCCCGAGGCACCAGCGCCGACAGAGATGGCGATGATGGCGATGAGGCCGATAAAAGGATGAATGGTGCCGGGGGCGGCAACGAGGCCGGTCAACGCCGTCAGCACGACGAGGGTCATGACACGCGGCTTCATCAGCGCCAAGAAATCACTCACTGTCGAGTGAAACGAGATGCCTGCTGTCTCCAGGTCGCCGTCTATGGTCGTCGTCGTCGACATTGCAAGGTGCCCTTCGCGGCCGTCTGATTTGTGCATCCGCCAGGCCAATCTGCTGGCCAGATGGAAGTGCTCGCTGGTGGGAGCCCGGTGTGCCAGGCTCCGCTGCCATTTTGAACTGGTGTACTTTTAATCTGTTCAGGCTGTGAAGCGGGCGGACCGGTAACCGGCCCACCCGCTTGGCTGTCTGCAGAGGAATGCTCCTCTGACAATTAGTGCGAAGACGTCGCCGAGATACGCGGCAGGGTCTCATAGGAATGGAAGGCTGGCGGAGACGGCAGGGTCCACTCGAGTGTGGTCGCGCCGACGCCCCAGGGGTTGCCAGCTGCCTTTTCCTTGCGCGCAAACGATACGAGCACGCCGATGAAGAACACCAGGGTTCCAAGAGCCGTCATGTACGAGCCGTACGATGACACTTGGTTCCAGAAGGTGAAGGCATCCGGATAGTCGACGTAGCGGCGCGGCATGCCGGCCAGTCCGAGGAAGTGCTGCGGGAAGAACAGGATGTTGGCACCAATGAAGGTGATCCAGAAGTGCAGCTTGCCCCAGAACTCAGAGTACATGTAACCCGACATCTTGGGGAACCAGTAGTACCAGCCCGCAAAGATCGAGAACACGGCACCCAAAGACAGCACGTAGTGGAAGTGAGCAACCACGTAGTAGGTGTCATGCAGCGCGCGGTCGACGCCGGCGTTGGCGAGCATCACGCCTGTCACACCGCCGACGGTGAACAGGAAGATGAAGCCCAGTGCCCACAACATCGGCGTCCTGAATGAGATCGACCCGCCCCACATGGTTGCGATCCAGGAGAAGATCTTCACGCCTGTCGGTACCGCGATCACCATGGTGGCGAACACGAAGTAGGCCTGCGTGTTGACGCTCATGCCGGACGTATACATGTGGTGAGCCCACACGATGAAGCCGACAAGGCCAATGGCGACCATGGCATAAGCCATGCCGAGGTAGCCGAAGATCGGCTTCTTCGAGAACGTCGAGATGATGTGGCTGATCATGCCGAAGCCAGGCAAAATCAGAATGTACACTTCAGGGTGACCGAAGAACCAGAACAAGTGCTGATATAGCAACGGGTCGCCGCCGCCGGCCGGGTTGAAGAACGTGGTTCCGAAGTTGCGGTCTGTCAGCAGCATAGTGATCGCACCGGCGAGAACCGGCAGCGACAACAGCAGCAAGAAGGCAGTGACCAGCACCGACCAAACGAACAGCGGCATCTTGTGCAGGGTCATGCCCGGCGCGCGCATGTTGAAAATGGTTGTGATGAAGTTGATGGCACCCAGAATGGATGATGCGCCTGCGATGTGAAGCGCCAGAATACCGAAGTCGACAGCCGGGCCAGGGTGACCGGAGGTCGACAGCGGAGCATAGAGCGTCCAACCGCCACCGACGCCGTTCATGCCCGATGGGCCTTCAACGAACATCGAGGTGATGAGCAAGATCAAAGCAACTGGCAGCAGCCAGAACGAGATATTGTTCATGCGCGGGAAGGCCATGTCCGGTGCGCCGATCATCAGCGGCACCATCCAGTTGCCAAAGCCGCCGATCAGGGCCGGCATGACCATGAAGAACACCATGATCAGACCGTGACCGGTCACGAACACGTTGTACATGTGAGGATTGGCGAAAAACTGAAGTCCAGGCTCTTGCAATTCAAGCCGCATGGCCACCGACAATGCGCCGCCCACGACACCCGCGATCATCGCGAAGATCAGGTACATCGTGCCGATATCTTTGTGGTTGGTCGACAGGAACCACCGCTTGAAGAACGGTGGTGCGTGGTCGTGATCGTCGTGAGCTGCGTGTGCAGTGCTGCCCATGGTTTCAATGCCTCTGTTCAAAAGTGTGTTGTCATCAACGACGGAGGCGAGCGCTGCTCGCCCCATCACTCAAGGTGTTCGATCAGTTCGAAGCGTCTGCCACGGGGGTGATGACCTCGCGGCCATCCTGAACAGCGGCAACCTTTTCAAGAATGGCCTTGGCCTTTTCCCGATCCTTGGCTTTCAGGGCGCCCGACCAATCAGCAAAGACTTGCTCGCTGACGACACGCACCGCGATCGGCATGAAGGCATGGTTCAGACCGCACAGTTCCGAGCACTGGCCGAAATAGATACCTTCAACTTCGGGACGAAACCATGTGGATGTGATGCGGCCGGGCACGGCGTCAACCTTGGAGCCGAACGACGGGATGGTCCAGTTGTGGATCACATCGTTGGAAGTGACGAGCATGTGCACGACCTTGTTGACCGGCACAACAATCTCGTTGTCCACGGCCAGCAAGCGAGGCTGCTTTTTGGCAAACCACAGCGGCTGAGCGTCGTCGTACAGCTTCTGCGACAGCTCGAGCGGGCTGAGCGAACCGTACCGCTTGGTGTATTCGGCCGAGACGGCCTTATTCAGAGCCTTTTGGATTTCCTTGGGGTCTTTGTTCGTTGCAGCCTGCTCGACGCCAGCGCGCAGTTCGCCCGCGATCTTGTCGCGAATGAGGGTTTCATCCTTCACGTAGTTGGACGTGATGGAGAAGCCTCCGTGATCCGGGTATTGATGCTCCCAGAACCAGGCGTTGCCCGTTGCCTTGATGGTCACGTCTGGCTTGGGATATGTGTACTGCAGCATCAACAGCTTGAACGAAGGGATGGCGAGCAGAACAAGAATGAAAATCGGAATAACCGTCCAAGCCACTTCAAGCATCGTGTGATGGGTTGTGGATGACGGCGTGGGGTTCGACTTTTCGTTGAACCGCCAGACAACAATGATCATCAAGATGAGAACGAATACAGCGATGGCGATGATGACGATGTTCGTCAGATCGTAAAACGAATGAATGCTCCGCATCACTTCGGTGACCGGCGGCTGAAGGCTCATTTGCATGTCAACAGGGTGTCCCGTGGAACCGCCCGCCACTGCGCTACCGGCACCGCCAGCGAGCGCCAAAAGGGCGCTTGTCAAAGCCGCAAGCGGCAACGTCCTCTGCAACCGATTCGACATTAACCCGCTCCCTAATTTTTGCGCCGCCTTTTGGCGTGCGTCCGTCTTCATTTTCGTCTCGCAGCATGCTTGTGGCACGATGCAAAGGTTCGTGACCCGGTCGCGATCCGTCGGAGATCGCTGCTGGCCCAACACCGGAAGCCAGCAAACATTGCTGAACGATCGAGACGTTCCGAATGGCTGGTTTCCGCCCTTAAGCGCCCAGCCACCTGCCTCGTCTTGCGGCGGGTTGGTTCCACGGCCACAGTTGCGTTCAAAACAAAATGTTCGGCTCTTCCCGCCTTATTCTCATCACAACCGTCAATCCATTGCGGTGTCAAGTTCTATGAGGAAAAACTTGGCTGGGCTAACGGCTTCGTGCTTCTTTGACACATGTGCGTTGCTTTCTGCGGGCAGTGAATGTGTGGATGAACTCGGCGTTCACTTGACGCTTTGTCGCACAGAAGGGCTCATCGCAATTCAGCCGCGTTCGCGGAAGACTGAGACGCGTCTCCATCGATCTGGAGGGGGATATAAGTGCGTGTGGCCTGCACAAGATGGCGCGCCGCGACGAATAGGGCATTCCAGGATCGGCGGCGCGCGACAGAATTTATAGCCAGAACGTAATATGGGCTCGAAGCAACAGGCGGCACACTCGGCAATGTACTTTCTTTTAATGGCAACGCTCGGCAAGCGTGGACGCGCCCAGCACTTTTGCGGCGCTGCAGCATTTTTTCTGACGGTGCTCAGTCTTGGGGTTCCACCGCAGGCCCTGGCCGGCGGCGCGGCACCGGCCGCTGTTCCGGCAGCGGCTCCGCCCGCGTCGGACCCCGCCGATGGAGCTGTGCGTGGCCAGCATGGCGATTGGCAGATCGTCTGCAAGCCGCCGCCACCGGGAGCCAAGAGCGAAGTATGCGCGCTGGTGCAAAGCGTTACTGCAGAGGATCGCAGCAATGTTGGGCTGACGATTTACTTTCAGCGCTTTTCAAACGGCACCCAGGTGCTGCGCGTGTTCGCACCGCTCGGCGTTTTGTTGCCCCCTGGGGTTGGCCTGAAGATCGATGATATCGACGTCGGGCATGCGCCGTTCCACCGCTGCCAGACGTTTGCGTGTTATGCGCAAGTCACGGTTGACGACAAACTTCTAGGTCAACTGTCGGCTGGAAAGACGGCGATCTTCATCATCTTCCAAACCGAAGAAGCGGGCATTGGCATCCCAATTTCACTCGCCGGGTTCCCAGATGCCCTGGCTGGCCTCAACTAAGTGGCTGGCCTCAACTGAATAGGCGAACCATCACGACGGGTTCTTGGGTTCCTCGATCATGCGGCCCCAAGTTGAATTATACGGATGCACGGGGATGCCGGAATTGCTGGCTTTGCCGGGGCTAGCCGTTCCCTTTTCCAGTGGCCGTCCCTCATTCGACCAGCGAAAAATGCCGCCGCTGAGATTGTTGACGGAGCTGGCCCATTTTGCAGTGAGCAGCGGGCTGGCCGCACTCGCAAGCCGTGAGCTGCGCATGCCAACCGAGCAATAAAAAACGATCGTTTTGCCTTTGGCATTCGCTGCGATGCTGGCCACAAAGGCGGCAGGATCGGCATTGGGGGCAACGCGAACCGCGCCCGCCAAACGGCTGACGGCGTATTCGGCTTCCTCGCGCACGTCGAAAATCAGAACGGGCTCGGCAGCACTGATTTTAGCCGCGAGCGCGTCCGGTTGCATATTGGGTACGGCTGGGAACTGGGCGGCAATTTTGGCTTCGACGGCAGCAAGATCGGCCTTGGCATCGGCATGAGCGCGCGGGGCTGCAGCAGAGACCAGCATCACGGCTGCGGTCGCCCAGAATGCTATGCGGAAGCCTGCAGTTGTTGCCGTTGTGCGCGCCGGCATCTTGTGCTTCAGCATCATGGTTGCGATCCTTTTGAACGGGCCGATGGACTGGATGCCAGCATGCACGAGGCAAGCAAACTGCGCAGGTTGCGTGCTGGGGGAACTGGAAGCAGTGCCTGCACCGTTGTGTGACGCCGCAGATCTCATCAACTACGCAGAAGCTCGGCCTGGGTTTCCAACGGGCTCTGCGGTACGGCGCGATACCTTCACAGTTGGAAGTTCGAAGTAGTCCCGCTGGCGGGGAGCCCTTTCGGCGAGATTGATCAGCTTGCCTGCCGGTTCGCCGGCCGTTTTGGCCGGGGCACCGTAGGCCTCAAGAATTTTGCGTGATGTCTCGCCGTATTGCGCCTCGGCTGCCGTCCAGAACTGCATCTGCTCGTTGAGCAGATCTTGCGCTGTGCGGCAGCGCGCGAGCTGCGCGGGCACTTGCATGTAGGCTTGGGCGCGGCGGCTGATTAGGCCGGCCATTTCGGCTTGCGACTTTGCAACGCCTTTGAACGGCGTCATGGCCGGCATCGTGTGCTCAAGCGCCGTGACATAGGCAAGCCAGATGTTGGCGGCGGGAAACGGCGGCAGAGGGGTGCGGTTGGTGACGCTGGAACCGAACGGGAAGAACATGGGGCAGGAACTCCTCAACGTGTTTCAAGCGGTGTGCAGTAACATCGCCGGCCACGAGATTGGCCATGTGGCCGTGCGAATACCCGCCACTTGGGAGTATGCGGCGCAATTCGCAAGTCATCTTTTCTTGATTGCTATGCTACTTTGGCAGCTTTTCTCTGGCGCCTTTCGGCCGAGGCGCGAGACTTGCGGCAGTGACAGCAATTGATCTTTGGCAAATTGAATCGATGGCGGTTCGACTTAGGTTCCAGCGTTCACGTTGATGTTTATAATGCAATCTAAGATTGAAGTATTCAGGTTGTTTTTACTTAAAGACGTATTTAGTCTATATGACATTAACTTCGATTGACTTGGCAAACACTGTGAAGTTGTTTGTTGGCTGAGTATTTCTCAGTCAGTAAGCGTTACAGGTGTTTGTTTGTTTTTGGCGCACACAGATCGTTTGTGGTCGCCGGCTTTATCCACAACTTTGGCAGTTGTTCTGGCAGGTTTTCTGCAGGCTGCCATTCTCGTGGGAGCCGCACCGCTCGCGCGCGCCGCCAGCGACCCACCCGCACCGGCACATAACGATCTGCTCACGCGGGAAGTATGGGCCGGAGTGGATGTCGCGTCGAATGTCTGGCTCGTTTATTCCGGCGCGACGGTCGCTCCCTTCAGTCACATCCATGAAAATGGCCTGCGTGTGCGCGCGGTCATTGGCTACGGCCAATACACGTACGAAAGCTACGGCGCGAACGGCCGCGCCGAGTTCGAGGCCTCAACAGGCTTTGCCGACGTTCTCGTTGGCTATCTCTACCGTTATGATGCTCTGACGATGAAAGTCTTCGCAGGCTTGTCGTTCATCGATCACAAGATCACGCCGTTCGATCCCGAGAACATATCGATCGGCGGCGAATGGGGCCCCAAGGCTGTTTTGGAATTTTGGTACAACTCCAATGCCAAGTCATGGACGTCTCTCGATCTTGCCTATACGACCGCACACGACACGGGCTCTGTGCGCATGCGCAGCGGCTACCGGGTCTGGCCGCAGGTTTCTTTCGGCGCGGAGGCGGCCCTCAACATCGACGGTCAAGCGCAGTGCAAAATCCGGCTGCCCACGAAGTCCGGCTGCCAGCTTGACGACAACGACAGCGATTACAAATCACTCCTCGATTACGGACGTGCCGGGGTGTTTGCGCGCTACGAGTGGACCGGTGGCGAAGTGTCGATTTCGGCGGGCGGCATGGGGCAGATTGTTGGCAAAGATTATGAAATCACCATCGATCCTTACGTGACCGCCAATTGGATCATGCAGTTCTGAAACGTACAACGCTTGCCAACTGCGCTGCTGCATGTGCAAACCTTGTGCGGCATGAACACATCATCCGCCGGTTCTCAAGCTGATAGCATCAAGCCCGCACCGGGTTGGTTTTCCGGCCAGCCGCGCGGGCTTTCGACACTGTTTTATGTCGAGATGTGGGAGCGCTTTTCCTACTACGGCATGCGTGCGCTGCTGGTGTTGTTTATGGTGACGCCAGCAGATGAAGGCGGCCTGGGGTTTGCCACGGCGGAGGCCGCTACCCTCTATGGCAGCTACACGATGGCGGTTTACATGCTGTCGATACCCGGCGGATTTATAGCCGACCGTATCATGGGCGCGCGCCGTGCGGTGCTCTTGGGCGCCATCCTCATTGCACTGGGGCACTACTGTCTCGCCGTTCCGCATGTTTCAACATTCTATGCCGGGCTTATTCTGGTGGCGCTGGGCACGGGTCTGTTCAAGCCCAGCATCAGCGCGCTGGTTGGCGGGCTCTATGCACGCGATGATCAACGCCGCGACGCTGGATTTTCGCTCTTTTACATGGGCATTAACATCGGTGCCTTCATGGCGCCACTGGTCACGGGCTTTCTTGCGCAAAGTGCCTCATTCAAGGCGTGGCTTGCGGGCAATGGCTTTGCCCCGGAGATGAGCTGGCATTGGGGCTTTGCGGCGGCCGGTGCCGGTATGACGCTCGCACTGGCGCTCTTAGCGAGACGCATTCCGCAATTGCCGCCGGACGAGGTGCTTGCCGCCGTTAGCGCGGAAACGTGGCGTAAAGCTGCCGCAGTGATTGCGGGTACAGCGCTACTCATGGCGCTCGCGCTCGCGTCAGATGCCGAGGGCTGGCAAGGGCTGCGCTGGATGTTCATCGTGTTGCCGCTTGCGGCCATTGCTTGGTTCTCGCGCAGTGCCGGCCTCGACGCCCGGCGCATGGCAGCGGTGGGTGTGTTCTTTATCGCAAGCATGGTGTTCTGGGCGCTGTTCGAACAAGCGGGCGTCTCGATTGCTCTTTTTGCCGACCAGTTGACCCGCAACGAAGTGGCGGGGCTGGCTTTTCCCTCGGCGTGGTTTCAGTCGCTCAACGCGCTCTTCGTGATCGTGCTGTCGCCGCTCTTTGCGCTGGCTTGGACACAACTCGGCGACCGGCAACCCTCAAGTCCGATGAAGTTTGCCTTGGGGCTATTGTTCTTGTCGCTCTCCTTCCTGCTCATGGTGCCGGCGGCACAGTTGACCATTGCAGGCAAAGTGAGCCCATTGTGGCTCGCCGGGCTGTTCTTTTTACAAACCGTTGGCGAGCTATTTCTCAGCCCGGTCGGGCTCTCTGTCATGACGCGGCTGGCACCAAGCGGCTTCACCGGGCTGTTGCTCGGTGTCTGGTTTCTGGCGTCTGCGTTCGGCAACAAATTGGCGGGCGTTATCGGCAGTTCGTTCGATGCCAAAGACCCCTTAGCGCTCTCCGCTTTCTTCCTGCATCAGGGGCTGTTCGTCATGGCCGCTTCGGTTGTGCTGATCTGTCTTGTGCCCTGGATGAAGCGGCTGATGGGCGGCGTCAGATAGCGAGATCAAGCGTTGGTGTTCAACCGCGCAAAGCCCGCTTCGAGATCGGCTTTGAGATCGGCGGGGTCTTCCAGGCCAATGTGAATGCGGAGCGCCGGGCCCGGCGCGTGCCAGGTCGTGGCCGTGCGATAGCTGGACGGATCGAATGGAATGATGAGGCTTTCAAAGCCGCCCCACGAATAGCCCATGCCGAACAGCTGCAAACCATCGAGCATGGCCGCTAACGCGCGTTCGCTTGCGGGCTGCAAGACAATCGAAAACAGCCCGCACGCACCGAGAAAATCCCGCGACCATAGGGCGTGGCCGGGATCGGACGGCAGCGCCGGATGCAGCACGTGCGCCACTTCGGGCCGCGATTGCAGCCAATCCGCAATGGCGAGTGCCGAGGCTTCATGACGCTTCATTCTAACATCGAGCGTGCGCAAACCGCGCAGCCCCAAGAAGGTTTCCTCCGAGCCCGGACAAGCGCCGAGTGTGCCGGCCGACAATTCGATGTGCCGCGCCGCACGCGAATTCGACGTGATGGCGCCGAGCAGCGCATCGGCATGGCCGACGATGTATTTTGTGGCCGCCTGGATGGAAACATCGACACCGTGCTGGAACGGCTTGAAGTAAAGTGGGCTGGCCCAGGTGTTGTCCATCAGCAGCCACAGTTTTCGCGCCCGCGCGACGCCAGCTATGGCTGGAATATCCTGTACTTCGAAGGTCTGCGAACCGGGGCTTTCTGTGAAGATCAGCCGCGTGTTGGGGCGCACGAGCTGCGCGATGCCCGCGCCCACCAGCGGATCGTAGTATTCCGTTTCAACGCCGAGCCGTTTCAGATGATAATCGCAAAACTGACGCGTCGGTTGATAGACGCTGTCGGTCATTAGAATGTGGTCACCGGCTTCCACGAACGCCAGCAGCGCGGTGGTCACCGCCTGATAGCCCGATGCCGTCAGCCGCGTTTCAACCCCGCCTTCAAGCGCTGCAATGGCGGTTTCAAGTGCCCGCACGGTCGGCGTGCCGCGGCGGCCATAGGTGTAGGGCTGATTTTTTTTATGGAGCGCTTCGAGCGTCGGAAAAATTACCGTCGAGCCCCGGTACACGGGCGGATTTACGAAGCCGTGCTGCTCGGACGGATCGCGCCCGGTATGGATAAGATGTGTTGCGGGCTGGTGCGCCGGACAGTTTCCGTGACGGCTGCCCGTAGCGTCGGGGCTCTCTTGATCGTCTGCGGAAGCCGGCATGTTTGAACGTCCTCGTTGGGTGTGCGTCCGGCAGTTGACCGAAGTTGGGGCGATGGTCAAGGCCTTGACCTCTGGCTCGCAACGCGGGATTGGTGGGCGCGCCGGGACAATACCTCTCGAGCGCGTGTAGTGGCAGTCAAGTCATAGAGGTTTCGGTGTGACGATGCGAGGTTTCGTACACTTGCGCCGCTCTATTTGCTCTGCATGGATTGCGGTGCTTGGTTTGACAGTGCTCGGTCTACCAGCCTTTGCACAAGACAGCACTCTGGAGGCGGTGCGCGCACGCGGGCACATTAGCTGCGGCGTCAGCGAGGCCGCGCCCGGGCTATCGAGCGCCGATAGTAAGGGCAACTGGAACGGGCTGGGGGTTGATTTTTGCCGCGCGCTCGCCGCCGCCGTGCTGGGCTCTCGCGATGCAGTCAAATTTACGGCCCTCAAACCCGCCGACCGCATCAAGGCCCTGAAAGCGGGCGATGTCGATCTACTCGCAAGCACCACGCCCTGGACCCTTAGCTTCGATTCCGACCTCGGCATTCGCTTTGCTGGGGTTTTGTTTTATGACGGTCAGGGCTTTCTTGTCCGGCGCGGCGACGCTGTGTCGAGCGTGCTCGAACTCTCGGGCGCCTCCATTTGCGTCACGACCGGCACCAGCGCCGAGCAATCGTTGGGCGATTTCCTGAAATCGCGCCAAATGAAGTATCAGCCGGTTGTTGCGGAAAGCTGGGCCGAGGTTGCCAAAAGCTACATCAGTAACGGCTGCACGGTTCTCACGGGCGATGTGTCGGTGCTGGCGCACGAGCGCAGTATGTTCGCGCGGCCAGCCGACCATATCCTCCTGCCGGAACTGGTCTCAAAGGAGCCGTTGGGGCCAATCGTGCGGTTGGGAGACGATCAATGGTTTTCGATTGTCCGCTGGACGCTGATGGCCTTGATCACGGCGGAAGAACTGGGCGTCGGGCGTAGCACTGCCGAAGCCATGCGCACGTCGCCCTATCTCGACGTCAAGCGTCTTTTGGGCACCGAGGGCAATCTGGGCGGATCTCTCGGACTGCCTGCCGACTGGGCGTATCAGGCGATCAAGCAAGTCGGCGATTACGGCGAGATATTCGACCGGAATTTTGGTGCCAAGTCGGAGATGCGTCTCGATCGCGGTTTTAATCAACTTTGGACCAAAGGCGGGCTGATGTTCGCTGCACCATTGCGATAGACACGAACCATGCTCGATTGGTCACACCCCTCGAATTGGCCGATGCTGCTGGCGGGTTGCGCCATACTCGCGTATCTCCTCTTTGCCGGTATCATCTGGCGACGCCTGAAATACGCACCGGCTAGACACCCACCGAAAGGCTCAACGAGACAGCCGGGCAACCTCGAACACGCCAAAGTAACACCCCAACATCCGGCGCCGGTGGCAGAAGGCATAACCGCCCCGCACAAGGCCCCTGCAGCGCAGGCACTACCCCTTACGATGATGGATCGAAACCTGCGGCTACCAGACGGCCAAAGCGCCGCCGCGACTGCTGCCGCCGATGAGACCGCCGCGAGCGAGGCACTTGATGAGGCTATGCCGCCCTCGATGGCAGAAGCGCCTCCCGTGCCCGTGTCGCAGACCCTCTTGGATGACAGGTCTTTGCAGCCGCCCGTTTCTGACGATCCTGGCGCGGTGTGCGCGCGATTGCTGGAGCGCGCGCAATTGGAACTGCAGGACAATCAGGCGAGCAAAGCCGCAGCGACCCTGCGCGATACGATCCGGCTGGCGGCGTCGAATGGCTTGAACGAGGTGCATGCCGCCGCGCGCTTAGAGCTTGGCGAACTGGCGCGTCACAACGGTGATCTGATCACAGCGTGCGAGCACTGGCAGATAGCGCGCGGCCTTTATCACGACATGAAGAACAGCCCGCGCGTCAAAACAACCGAGGCGCGCATGCGCGCGCATGGCTGCCCGACAGATTGGGTTCTGACGGATTTCTAGCGTGGAGGGGTGCCTCGCGTTCGCGGCGTGTGGGTCAATGTCTAAACCGCCCGCCGTTACTGAATAATGACTTCGACCTGCGTCGCCTGACCGTCGGTCACTGTAAAAGAGCGCTGCAGTGTTTTGCCTTGCGAGCGGGCAATGGCCGTGTAGGTGCCGGGCGCAAGCACATGAGTGGGCAAGGCACCGCTGCTTTCTTTTACCACCACGCCTTGTTGTGTCTTGATTGTCCAGTGTGTGCCGGCAAGTGCCTCGCCGCCTGGACGGGATACAAGCTTCAACGTCGCTTTGGCCGCCGAATGAGTGACAGTCGCTTCCGTCAGCTTGCCGGCCTCCACCGTGACGTCGGACTGAACAATGGCGTTGGCATCTCCCACCGACGAGATGATGTGATAAATGCCGGCATTGAGGCGAATGACGAGGCCGGGCTTTACCGATGAGATGATCAAGCGGCGGTCGCCAGTTTGGTCGCGGTCGGAATAGATGCTGTATGTGACGGAGGTCACGGGGGCAGCGGTTTCGGCAACCTTGGCGGTGACACGCATGCCGCCGGCGTTGAGCACGAAGCGCTCGGTGGTCTCGCCCGCCGCATCGGCTTTGACCGTGATCTTGCGGGTGACGTTGGCGCGGCCGAACGCTGCGTTGACCACGTAATCGCCAGGGGCAACGCGCAGCACCGGGTTGGGCGTGCGGTGTGTGCTGATGAGCTTGCTCTTGCCGCTGGGATCATCGTCGCTGCGAAACACGCGCCAGACGAGGTCGCGGTCAATTTTCTGACCATCGGAGGTCAGCAGAGCCGTGAGGCGGACCTGGGCAAGTGCCGCCTCTCCCTCGGCTGCACCTTCTCCGCCCGAGCGCGGCACCACCGACGTGTTTCCAGGCGGTGCTGGATCTTGCGGCGTCAGGGCCGGTGCGGTGATGCCTGTTGTCCAATCCTGTGCAGGCGATTCGGGCGCGGTCTGGGCCCGGGCGGCCGCCGCGGACATCAGGAACACAACAGCCGCAAGCACGCGCGCTGCCAGACTGGGCGCCGGGGGCGTCTCCATACTCAACTCTCGGCGCGGCAAAACCGGGCCGGGCACCGGAGGCCGGGGGGCAGAGGGCATCGCAAACATTTCCGTCTCGACTTAAAGTAAACACAGCATCGCATAGGTTGAAGCTACTGTTGATGACGCGCATCAATCGAGCTGCTGGCATCAATATAGCATGACCGCAATGCTGCGGTCATGGCCGCATAACCGTTTCCAGTTCACATGTGCTCAGCAAAGCGGGCCTAATTGCGGCCCTTGCTTGACCGCTAGTTGCCGCCAAGTGCCAGCGTGTGCTTCTCACCTGGCTTTAAGTCGACGGGGCGGTCGGATCGTGTGTCACCGGCCTCGACATGCACAACATAGCTGCCCGGCGCCACCAGGATCGTGCGCTGTTGCCGTGACGCCAACGACCGGTGGACAACGCGGCCCTGGCTGTCGCGTACGTTCCACGCCGCCGCAGGTCCAGCCGCAGCTCCGCTAGACGGCAGAATCGTCAACTCGCTGGCCGCTACTTTTATCGCGATGGCCGATTTCGGCCCGGCAACAATGTCCACCTCCGATTGCCCTTTGACATTCAGGCGGCCAATCGCGGCTTCGATGCGATAGCTGCCCTGCGGAAGGAAGACATCGATGCCGTTGCCATTGACCGGTCCATTGGCACGCGCGACTTCGCGCGCCTCCGCGTCTTTGCTGAGTACCCGGAACACAACTTGGCTTCCGGCACTCGAGAACCCTTGCTCGAAGCTGGCCGATAAACTTGTCCAAGTGCCATTGAGGGGCAGGGCCCGCTTGACGACATCGCCGGTTCCGATTGCCAGCCGGTCTTTTACTTCGGCAGCGCCCAGCTTAGCGGTGACGTAATACGTTCCGGCGGTCAGCACGAAGGTTGGGCGCGGGGCGAGAGAGCGCGCGACTTCGCGGCGGCCTTGCGGCGAATCTGGATCATCGACGGATAGAATAAACGTCACGCCATCGACTTGGTCGCCGCCCTCGCGATTGACGGCGGTGAGTTCGAGCAGGCCTGTGGCGAGTTGCACGTCGAGCGTTTTGCTATCGCCCGCAGTGAGGGTGATGTCCTGCTGCTTGATGGCGAGCCCGTCGGCAACAGAGAGGCGATAGGGGCCGGAGGGCAGCACCAAATCAGCCATTGGGTCTTGGCTGACATAAACGGGCTTGGCGTCTGATGCCCCGGCGAGCGAACTGAGCGATATGACGGGATTGGCAAGCAATTCGCCCGCCTTGCCGGCTGTCGTGGAAATTTTCACGGAAGCAGCTTCGAGCGCCACGTTGAGCTGCGTCTGGCCTTCGCTGGCAACCTCGAACGGTGCGCGTGCGCTGGCCAAGCCATAGCCTGCTTCGGCGATGTAGTTGCCGGGCGGCAGTTCAGATGTGAGAACGGCCGAGGTGGCTTCTTTGACCGGCGTTACCGCTGTGCCGTCTGCGGCGCTCGCCGGTAACACGCGCCAGTGCACCGGCACGCCCAGCGGCTGGCTGCTGGCCGAGAGAGAGGCTGTCAGCCGCACGGAAGGCGGACCAGCGGATTCCGTGGGCGCTGCGTCGGGCACTGTGACAGCGGCTTGCGGAGCGGCCCCGGTGATGCCCGCCAGCCCAAGGGCGTCGTTGAGAGCGGTTTCGAGAGATGCGCTGTCGCGCGCCTCGAACGAACGCCCGCCGGTCGCAGTGGCAAGGCAGCTCATGCGCTCGGACGTGGTCTTATCGAGCGAGATGGAAATCACGTGAACCGCCAACTTGGGGTTGGACTTTGGCAGTTCGGCCGCCAACGCACACACATCCTGTTTGCAGTTATCGACATCGTCGTGGATGACGATCAAAGTTCCCGGCGTATCGGCAGGCAGGGTCTTGGCGGCCTCGCGTACGCCTGCGACCAGAGGCCCCCGGCCATTCGATCCTATACGCTGAAAGATGGCGCGGAATTGCTCAAGCGTATCCGGTGCCGGCGGGATGGCGATGCTGACGTCGCTGCAGTCGCCTTTGCGGCGGTTGCCAAACGTGACAAGGCCGATGCGCGATTGCGGCCGCGCCGAGGGCAACAACTGCAGCAGCGCGCGGCTCGCCATTTCGAATTTGACGTCTTTCTGGCCTTCCAGCGGCCCGCCCATGGAGCCTGAACCATCGAGCACAATGACGGCCGAGCCGGGGCCAGTCTCTGACGGGGTCTGAGATTGGGCATTGGTTGCCGGCAAGGAGACGGTGATCGCTGCCCATAGCAGCGCCAAAACAGGGGCACGCATCGTGGCAGAATTCCTCCAGGGTCTTGCAATCGCCGGCTCAATCTGACGATGGTCTCTCCCACTATATCAGAGGTCGTGGGCTTCATGCGAGGCGGCAGACTTCGCGGCCCCTCACGGCACCCGTGCGAACGGCATTGAAGCAACTCATTGGTAGGATGCGCAACTCATGACCAACCCCGTTCTCGACCTTTTGGCCAAGCGCCGGTCGGTGAAACCGGATCTGCTCGCCGAGCCAGCGCCGTCGGCGGCCCAGTTGGAGACCATTCTGACGCTCGCTGCCCGCGTTCCCGATCACAAGAAGCTGGCCCCGTGGCGGTTCATCGTGTTCGAGGGTGAGGCGCGTTTGCGCGCGGGCGAGATTTTCGCCTCTGCATGCGAGGCCGAAGAAACCGAGCCGCCTTCGTCCAAGCGCCTCGATATCGAGCGCGCGCGGCTTGCCCGTTCGCCACTGGTGGTCGCGGTCGTGTCGCGCGTGATCGACAAGCCGGGCGCCCCAGAATGGGAGCAGGTTTTGTCTGCGGGTGCGTGCGCCTTCAATATGTGCGTTGCCGCCAATGCCATGGGTTTCGGCACCTGCTGGATTACGGAATGGGTGGCCTACAGTCCGCGCGTCAAGGCGGCCTTGGGTCTTGCCACTAACGAACGCATCGCCGGTTTTGTCTACATCGGAACGCCGGGCCAAGCGCCGGAAGAGCGCGAGCGGCCACGACTTGCTGATCTCGTCACGCGGTTCTGATTGCGCCGCTGTTCCAAAACGAAGCGGCATTTAACGCCGCATTAATATCCTCCCCGTACCCTCGTTGGCAGCGAGGCTTTGCTTGGCGCTGCGGCGTGCATGCGAACCTCATCGTGGTGCTGCTTAGCGTGCCGGTGCGGAGTGTGAGGCCCGTGAGTTCGTTGTTTGATGCCCCTGTGCAATTGCTGATCGTGCTGGCGACCGCCATCGCTGGCCCTGATGCTGTTCCCCCGTCAGCGGTCAGCAGCGCGCCAGTTGCGAGCCCGGTCACTCTGACATCGGAAGGTCCATACGCATTCAGTGCGCCCGTGTGGCTCAACGCCGTGCGAGAGGGTCATGGCGGGACAGGTCTTGCCAGCTATCGCTCGCGGATCTTCGTGACCAGCAGCGGGCGCCTATATGTGCCTGTGCAATCGGAAGCCCGGGCGATCATGAAGCTTCGCGAAAGTCCGCCGGTCGCCGCTGCCGTCGCACTCGATCTCGCCCGTCTCCATGCCACACAACTAAGTGCCGCACTGTCGCGCGCACCGTCTGTGAAAGATCTCTATGCCGCGCACCGGCTCGGGCTCGATACGGCGGTGCGGCTTGCGCGCCTTCGGCTGGCAAAGCCAAACGCGCTCGTTTCAACCGCGTTGCCTGACATTGCCACGGCTTTTCCCGAAGCTGCGGCCTGGCGCGGCAAGCCAATGACACTCGCCAAGTTCTATGACCGGTTGCCGGATCTGGCCGGTGGTGTGCTGGAAGCTATATCTGCGCGCTCTGACAGTCGGGAGGCGCCCGTGGCGTTGACTTATGTGCCGCAAGTTGGTGCTGAACGATCAGCGCCGCTGCGTGGCCTCATCGCTGAAGTGAGCGGGTCATCTGCCAGTGCCCGTCTCGCCGGCATGGTCCCGGTTGCTCAATTAAATTGGGCCGCACGGGTCGAGCGCGCGCCGTGATCTGCTCACATCAATAGCGGAATTGTTCAGATAAAATGCGCTCATCCAGGCTGTGGCCAGGATCGAACATCATCAACAGATCGACGTTGCGTGCTTGCTCGACTTCAACGCGCACGACGTTGCGAATCTCGACGTGATCGGCGACCGCGCTCACGGGGCGCTTCTCATGTTCGCGCACCTCGATGCAAATGCGCGCCTTGTTGGGCAGCAACGCCCCGCGCCAGCGCCGCGGCCGGAACGGGCTGATGGGGGTCAGCGCCAATAACGCGGCGTTGATCGGCAAAATTGGGCCATAGGCAGAGAGGTTATAGGCAGTCGATCCGGCTGGTGTGGCGACCAGAATGCCGTCGCAGATCAGTTCCTCAAGGCGCACTTTGCCATCAATGGAAAGTTGCAGCTTGGCCGCCTGATGCCGCTCACGGAACAGCGACACTTCGTTGATCGCAAGCGCCTTGCGCGCCTTGCCTGTGCTGTCGACGGCAATCATCGCCAAGGGATGCACGCAGCTGATTTCGGCCTGGGCGAGCCGCTCTCGCAGATCTTCGACACGGTACTCGTTCATCAAGAACCCGACGGAGCCCCGGTTCATGCCGTAAATGGGAATGCGGTCGTTGATGAAGCGATGCAGCGTTTGCAGCATCAAGCCATCGCCACCTAAAGCAACGACCGCATCGGCTTGCGCAGCTGGCACGAGGCCATACGTTTTCTCAAGCACCTCGAGAGCTTCACGCGCCTCGGGCACGTCGCTGGCGACGAACGCAATCTTCTCGAATTTCGATTTGGTTTTGGTCATGATGGCGGAAGCGGGGGCACGCACCTGAGGTCGAGGGAAGGGCCGGAGAGCCCGTGACGCCGGAGGCGCTAACGAGAGGGTCGCCCACTTGCACGAAAACGACAAGCCCGTTCTCGTTTACACGACGTTTCCAGAAACCACACTTGCAGAGAGTGCGGGGGCGGACCTTGTACGGCAAGAGCTTTGCGCTTGCGTTAACATCATCCCGGGCATGACATCGGTTTACCGGTGGCAAGGCAAAATCGAGACCGCTGCCGAGACAGTGATGATTATCAAGACCCGCGCCGGGCTTGTGGATGAGGTGTGTGCTGCGGTGCTGGCGTTGCACCCTTATGAGGTGCCGGCACTGGTGTGTGTGCCTGTGACCGGCGGCTTGCCGGCTTATCTCGATTGGATTGCGGCTAACACCCGCTCCCCAGCTAAATAAAACCCGGAAAACCAGAGAAGCCCGGCTTTCCTCACATCCGGCCGAGCGGATGCGTGAATAGGTTCTGCACCGATCGGGGCCTGTAAGTGGATGCCGAACGCTGGCGCTGCTGGCGTACGACGATTTTGGGTGGGCGCGGGGCGTAGAATTTCGGTGCGGCGTTGCGAGGGGGCTGGGCGGCTGCACGCGGCGCCGGAGCCTCGACCAAGGCTGCAAGCCGCCGCTCGGCGTTGCGCGGCTTGGTACCCTGGGCCACGGATGGCACTTCGTCCTTGAACTTGGATTGCCCCTCACTGTCATCGAGACGAGAGGCCTCCTGCGTCTTTTCAGGTTCCGGCATGGGCGCGCCGACCGACATGCGCCCGGGCAATATGACGCGCGCGGCAGGGGCGTCTTGCAGCGCCGCCGTCGTGGTGACGGCCTGGACCGCCGTGCCGTTCGTTGGCTTTCCGGCCCACGGTAGAACCTCGGCAACGGGTACAGGCGGTTCGATTTTGTTGACTGACGGCTTGGCAGCGTTGGCCCGCGCCAGAATGGCTTCAGGCACACAGCGCCGGTCGCCAGTCTCGCCTTGTCCCTTCGGGCACGCGCGCCCGCAAATGGCACCCGTTTTTCCTTGGACGAGTGTCAATTGAATGTAGTCAGGCTTCTCGACCGGCAGCACAGCGTTTACGCGCTCTAGAAATGCAGAAAGCGCGCGCTTGCTGCCGCGGTTCCAGCCGCCCGTGATATCTCCCGAGTAACAGCCAACGCGCTTCAACTCGGTTTGCAGAGAACGCACAAGCTCATAGCGCGCGCTGGTGTCTCCAGGAGTAGATGAACTGACGGAGGCCGTCGCGCCCGGGCGCTGCGTGGCGGCTTGGACCGAAGTCTGCCAAGCGGTTGTGACGGGAGGCTTTGGTGCCGGAACGGCCTCGGCGGTCTTGACGATTGTGGTCACGTTTGCGGCTGCGCCACCTGCCGCGGCAGAAGCCGCAGACTTGACCGCAAGCGTGGAATCGCCGGAAGCACCAGCAGGTTCAGAGGGAGACAACTTCTGAGTGGGGGCCGCCGAACCAACGGCCGGGGCGTTTGCATCGATACCGGCGTTCGTTAAAATCCGGGTGACGGCGGCAAGCTGGTCTTCGCGATGCGTGGGTGCATTTTGATACGCAGCGTTTGCAAACGCAATGCCGGCGGCTGCCAACAAAAGTCCAAAAAGCTTGCGCATCACTCTAAACTCCTATGCCCCTACTGTAGGACGCGATCAACGCCCTTGCAGGCTTCGGACCAATCAGATTTGCATTCATCACCCGAAGGTCATCTCCAACGCTCCCATTTCGGAAAAGCGCAGCAGCGGCACCACGTTAGTTATTCTGCCGTCGTCTCAGCCTTGGTCTATGTAACGGGGTCTCTATACCCGGAAACACCTTAACCGGGGGCTCCCGGTCTACTACGTCTGTTCTGGACGAAACAACTATCCTTATACACCACAAGGCCGGGTTTTGAGAAGCCGTCAACGTCAGATTTTCACGGCCACTTTCGCTTTTGGGTTGCCGTGATCCCCTACCACCACAGTGTGTCAAGCGATAAACAGGCCGCCCGGGCTCGCCACAATTGGCGCGGATTGCCTTTCGCGGCGTCCTGTGGATAGACCAGCCGGGCGTGTGCACGATAAGTGCAAAACTTTTCCGCCCCTGTGGACAACACATCCTCCCATTCAAAGTTCCAAGTGGTGCGAAAATACAGCACGTTCGAAGCGCCGAGTTGCAGGGGGCTGATTACCTTAACAAAACTTATCGAATCGCGTAGCCTCGGCCCCAGAAGAGGTGTGTGCCATGAATATCACGGCATCCACCTTGCCGATGTGCTCAAGTTTTATGCAGCGAGATCGAGCGGCGATCTAGGTTGTGAATAGCTTGGGAATATCTCGCAGACTCCAGCTCAGAGTGTGTCGTTTTTGTGCCTTTTTTAGCCTGTTGCCGGTGTCCATTGGGGATGGGCCGGAGCTCACAACGGGACGTGAAATAGGTATTCAATGGCGATGCAACATGTTCATGCGTGGGCCGGTTTGGTGCTTCAGCCGAAAGAAGTCTTCTAAGAGCCGCATCTTGTTGTTCGTATGTCCGGCTCTCCGCATATGGAGAGGGAAATGAGACACCTACTAGGTGGTTTGGGTGTTCTTGCAGCCGGCGTTCTACTCGCCGTTTCCGCTGCAATGAACTGGCAATTCGGGTTTCAACTAGGACGAACTCCGTTCGACGGCATGATCTACGGTTCCGCTTCGGTGGCCGCAGACTGCATGAAAGCGCTCGTTCCGTTCTTCTTCTTTGCCGCGCTTCGAAATAAGATGTGGTCTCAGGCAGCGGCATCCGCGGTCCTGTGGTCGGTCGTTACCGCTTACTCTTTGACGTCTGCTCTCGGGCATGCGGCCTTGAACCGGTACGATACGGCTGGTGGCCGCGCGGTCGAGGCTCAGACCTATAAGGATCTGCGCGCCGATCTGGTTCGGGCTCAAGGCGAATTGTCTTGGAACCCTCAGCATCGTCCTGCTGCGGCTGTTCAAGCCGACATCGACAACGCCAAAATCCAACGCCCCTGGGCATGGACCAAGGGCTGCACCGACGTCTCTGGGAAACAGGGCCGCGAATTCTGCCAGCAATATAACGGCTGGCTGGCTGAACTCGCCTCTGCAAACAACTCCGCGCGCCTTGAAGCGCGTGTTGCCGAAATCTCCAGCAAGCTGAGCCATTCAAACGGCGCAAGCTCGTCGGCCGAAGCTGATCCGCAGGCCGCCGTTCTGGCGCAGCTGACCGGGTTGGACAAGGGGCAGGTTCAGACCGCGATGATGATCTTCGTCGCCCTGCTGCTCGAGATTGGTTCTGGCTTTGGCATGTATGTCGCCTTCAGTCAGTGGCGTCTATACGATCGTGAAGCTCCGAGCGCGCCGAAGATGGCTGCGATGGCTTCCACTCACACCGCTGTGGCAGCGGTGGCAGTCCAGCCGGTTGCAACACCGGCTCCTGTGCAAATTGCTAAGCCACGTTCGGGTGCCAACGACAACAAGACGGCACCTCAGCCTCAACGCCTCGTCGCTCCCGAAACAGATGTGGAGCGCTTCTACAAGGAGAAGGTCGACACTCAAGACGGATCTAGCCTCACTGCAACAGCCTTGTACGAAGAGTACTGCGCCTGGTGTGAAGAACAGAGTAAGGAGCCTCTCGCACTGCCAACGTTTGGACGTGAGTTTGGTGATCTAGGCGTGCAGAAAGCAAAAGTTGCAGGACGCGTTCGATATATCGGAATATCGCTCAAGTCTGAGCTGGACGCCGCGGAGGATAAGAAGCCGACGGTCTTCAAAGTCGAAGCGGCCTAAAACTAGGCCACATCATAAAACGGGAAGGGCTGCCGAAAGGCGGCCCTTTTTGCGTTTGTGCATGGCGCTGTTTTTTGTTTGTGCATGGCGACTGCCCTCCGGGCAGCCGGCCGCCATGCACGGAAGTGTTACGTGCCTTCCGGCCGGCTCCGCCAAGGGCGGAGTCGGAACGCGAAAGCACTAACGTCCGGCTCTCCGCAGGGGGAGTCGCAACGCACCAGCAAGACTCAGCCGGCCGGCGAACGACCTCCAAAGGCGCACGGCGGCCGGCTCGCGGAACGCGAGTCGCCGTGCGCAAATCAATACAGAAGCGGGGCGAAGAAGCGCCGCAGTGAATGGGGTAGGAAAAAAGCGGCTCATCACCGCCCCGCCACAGCGTCTTTAGGGTCCCTGCGCCGCCACTTAACCAAGTGGGCTGCTCCACAGACAGGCGTATCACCCTGTCCGGACGGCGGTTGCCCCAGGGCGAACGTGCGTCGCGCACGCCCTCTTGCTGCCCTCTCTCCGTGCCGCCGCAACGCCTTGCGGAAGAACGCCGTGTGAGACAGGCGCGGTCAGTATGCGGGTGCGCGTGGAGAGCGGGGATTAGTTTTTTGGGGGACATGACCGGATCGCAGCGCGATCCCGTTCGTGTACCCGACAAAATCATTTTTGGGCACTGTTGCTTAACTCATCCGCTGGCAGATAAGGCGTGTGCCCCCAGAACTCCTAGAATTTTAGCCATGACAGATAGATAGAATGAAAATCCAAAACACAAAAATGGTCAATTATTTTATCATGCTTGGCGGGGCGACTATTTTGGCTCTATGGTTTGCGTTAATAGAGAAACATTTTATCTTTGTGTTGTTTTGGTTCTTATATATTATTTATCTGCCATTCTTCAAGTTTTTAATTGCACCAGAAAATTTGCAGACTAAAAGTGATTCTGCAGTTTTTTCTATTGTTGTGAAATGGCTGACTGTGTTTATCTTCTGTATTGTTGCATCTTTTTTCCTTATCCCAGCAGATAATGCGACATTTCTTGGGGCTGGCTTGTTCTTGCTGCTAACTTTTATTGCGCAATCTGCGTTGACGGGTGCAATGTCAATTGTTGTTATTTTCTTGAAGCGGAAAGAGACAAGCAATGAGCGCCCTGATTAGTTCTGCTGAATTAAGTCGGGCGTCGGAGCTCGAGGGGCGCAAAGTTCGGGGGCGGGAGCATTATATTCCAACGGATGAAATAAGTTCCGTTGGCTAAAGCGAATTTTGTCGGGGGACACGAAGACGATTGTTTTGCAATCGAATCATGTCTTCCTTCGTGTATTGCGGCCGCGACGTGCAGCAGAGTTGGGACGCACAAAGCCTCCATGAGTGTCATCCTCGGGCTTGTCCCGAGGACCCATTCCGCCACTTGTTTTGGCCTCGAAAGAAGACGCGCAGCTGAAGCGGCATTGCAAATACATCGGCATGAATGTGCTGATGGATGGGTCCTCGGGACAAGCCCGAGGATGACACCTATAGGCGGGTTTGGACCGTGCGTAAGGTCAACCCGCTGCAAACTCGGGTTCCGGCCGCTGCAAGGGGGCCGCCTCGTGGTTCGCGCATCCCGGCCGGCATTTTTTTTCTAGTGCGTTGCGGCCGGCTCCCCGCAAGGGGAGTCGCAACGCACCAGCAAAAGAGCGCCGGCCGCAACGCACTTGAGTGCGTGCCAGCAACACTGCGCGGAGCCCCAACGCGCCAATCAAGCATCCCTCCACACCCCGCACACACCTCACAAACTAATCCTCTTGCGTCACGGTCTCGTTACATTAGGCTGGGTGCTTCGGGATGACTGCCGGAGATTAAGCGGATTGACCTTAGAGGTGATGCTTGAGATCGTTTCTGGCCGCTGTGGTGATGGGACTGATTTGCGCCTGCGGGGGCCAGTCAGCCCGCGCCAATGGCCTTGAAACAGATCCGGTGATCGGCGGGATCGGCGTCTCGTGCGCAGACTTTCGCGGCGTTCCCGTTCGCACCACCCGCATGACGGAACTCGGCGATGTGGCGCGCGCCTGGATCGTCAGCCGCATGCCCATCATTGCCGTCGACACCGCGCGCATGGCCTCGCTGCCCGATAAGATGCAGCTGTTCTTTTATTTCCACGAGTGCGCGCATCACGTGCTTGCCCACACCTATTCGTCGACCACGTCGAGCGAGAACGAGGCCGATTGCTGGTCAGTGAAGTCGGGCCGCAAGCGCGGGCTGTTCACGCGCCAGGATGTGATCGAATTTGCACCCGTGTTCGCGCACAGCCGCGGCTCTCCAGCCGGGCATTTGCCCGGACCGCAAAGGGCAGCGCATTTGCTGGCGTGCTTCGATGATCCATCCGATCAGATCGATCAGACGGAAGGCGCGCAAACGACGACCACGCTCAGATCATCGGCTGGCGGCGGGTAGCACAAGACGCTGGCTGACTTTGAGGTTTGGGCTCGTCAGGTGATTGGCGTCCATCAGGCTCGACATCGACACGTTGTGCTTGTTGGCGAGGCTGTAGAGCGTATCGCCCTTTGCAACCACCACTTCGCGGGCGGCGGGTGCTGTTACGGATGCAGCCGCTGGCAGGGCCGCTGCCTGCGGTGATGCTTTCCATATCAACGGCGCTGTTTGCCGGGGCGGCGCGGTGATGGGGTAGGCGGCGGCTGGCGCGGCGCCCGCTTGAAGCCGGTCGCGGTTACCGTTCCAGTTATAGTTTTGGGAATTCGCGCGCGGTGCGCCCAAAGTAGAAGCGGGCGCATGCCCGGTGTACGGCCGCGCGACCAAGCCTTCGGAAGGTCGCATCGGCAGGCTTGCGGTGGCCATCGAGCCAGGGCCCGATGCAGAGCCGCAGGCGCTCATCGCCACGGCGGTGGCAAGCAGCGAGATCGTTCTGATGGCAGAGGAATGGAAAACCGGCGCGGCGGGAGCAGTACGCATGACACAACTTCAACAGAGAGAGGGCTCGCTCGAGAGCGGTCTGCGCATTTGGCGCGTGGTATGGTAAAGATCGGGTTAACTCAGGCGGGCAGCCCGCGCGGTTCTGCACTGATCAGAGTGGTGGAGACACAACAGCCCGCCCGTATAGAGTGTGTTCAGCGAAACATCAGCGGAGGCCCCCAGCAGCGATGGCAGGCACAATCGATCCAGCAGCCTACAAAGATGTGATGGTTGTGCTGGCCACGGCGGCGATTGCCGTACCAGCGGTTCAGCGATTGAAGATTTCGCCCGTGCTCGGGTTCTTGCTCGCCGGAGCGGTGCTGGGGCCATACGGGCTCGGGGCCTTTGCGGCTCCCGGCAGTCCGCTCAGTTGGATCACGGTCGGCACCAAGGACAGTCTTGCCGCACTCGCCGAACTGGGCGTGGTGTTTTTGTTGTTCCTGATCGGGCTTGAGCTGTCGGTCAAACGTCTCATCACCATGCGGCGGCTGGTATTCGGCCTCGGCGGTTTGCAGGTGGCGGTCTCGGCAGTTGTGCTCGGCCTTCTCGTGGCGCAGTTCGGCATTGCCGCCGCTCCTGCCGCCATCATTGGGCTTAGTCTGGCGTTATCGTCGACGGCCATCGTGGTCGAGGAACTGTCGCAGCAAAACCGCCTGCGCACGGCCACGGGACGCGCGAGTTTCGCGATCCTGCTGTTTCAAGATCTCGCGGTGGTGCCGCTGATCTTGCTGGTGACAATTCTGAAGCCGGGGCAAGAAGGCCCCGTCGCCACCGCGCTTATCATGGCGCTGGCGCAGGCCATCGTTGCAATCGGCTTGATCGTCGCCGCTGGATCGGTGCTGCTGCGGCCGCTGTTCCGGTTTGTCGCCACCACTGGCAACACAGAGTTGTTCGTTGCCGCGACGCTTCTGGTGGCTGTCGGCAGCGGCGTTGCCACCTCACTCGCCGGATTGTCGATGGGGCTCGGCGCCTTTATCGCCGGGCTGTTGCTGTCGGAAACCGAATTCCGCCGTGCCATCGAGGCGACGATTGATCCGTTCAAAGGACTGCTGCTCGGCGTGTTCTTCTTCACGGTTGGCATGAGCCTCGATGCTGGCGCGCTCATCAACAATCCGTTGCCGGTGCTGGCCGGTGTGGTGGCACTCATTGCGATCAAAGCGGCGATCACGGCCTGCGCGGCGCGTGCCTTCGGACTGCCTTGGTCGGTCTCGCTCAAGACGGGATTGCTGATTGGTCCGGGCGGCGAATTCGCGTTCATCGCGCTTGGTATGGCGGTGGCGTCGGGTCTCGTGGATGCAACGACCGGGGCCTATGCGCTGGCGGTCGCCTCAGTGTCGATGCTGATGATCCCACTGCTCGACGAGGCGGGCCGTGCCATCACCCAGTATTTTGAAGCGCGCCTCGATGGCTCGAAGGACAAGGCGCAGGATGCCGCGCTTGCGCTCATGCCGACGCCGGAAATGCACCCGAAGGCGATTGTGGTGGGCTATGGCCGCGTCGGCGAATTGGTTGCCGATATGCTCACCCGTCATGATGTGGAACACGTCATCACCGAGCGCGTGCCGCAACTCGTCCGCCAAGCGCGGCTCGAGGGCAAGCCGGTCTATTTCGGTGATGGCAAGAACACGCAGTTCCTCGCGCATTGCGGACTGGCGGACGCGAAAGCCGTTATCATCACCATGCACTTGTGGAGCGAGGTCGACGATCTTGTCGCGGCGATCCGCAAGGAATGGCCGAAGATCGTGATCGTAGCGCGTGCCCGCGATGCGAGCCATGCCAAGCGCCTCTATGAGCTGGGCGTCACAGATGCAGTGCCCGAGACCATTGAAGCCAGTTTACAGTTGTCAGAGGCAGCGCTCGTTGGCTTGGGCGTTCCGATGGGGCCGGTGATTGCCTCGATCCACGAAAAACGCGACGAGTTCCGGCACGAACTGCAGGCCGCCGTCAACAAAATCGGCCGCCAAGAAAGCCGCGGGCTGCGTGCGAAAAGCGCAGAGATGAAGAAGTGAGCGGGGCGTGGTAACCGTCAGCGAGCTTGCGCACTGTCGCCAATTTGCGACGCAGTGACCCAGTAAGCCTTTAACTCAGTGTTACTCTATTGCGCGCGTGACCTGCCGACCCTAAGCTGGCGGCAGATTAAAAATCAGCACAGCAAGGGCGCGCTAACGCGCTTAGTTCAGCTGGGCATGGGGCGGTATGACAGCGTTCGGGGGCAGCAGCACACAGGGCACGCTGCGGCGGTGGGTATCCCATCTGCTGCTGCTGGCGATTGTTTTGCGCGCTATCATACCGGCGGGATACATGCCCGACTTTGCCGCCGTAGCCAGCGGTGTGTTCAAAGTGGTCATCTGCACGGCATCGGGGCAACAGTCCCTGACGCTTGATGCCGAGGGCAACCCTGCTCCCGAGCCGTCTCAGCACCACAAAGATCAACCGTGTGCGTTCGCTGGTTTGGCAGCGCTGACGGCGCCTGATCTAAGCTGGGTGGCGGTCACTCTTCCGACCTTCCCGGAAACGCGCCCTGTATTGGGTGTCTATGCCCAGCTACCGCCTGCCCGCGCCGGGCCCGCGCACGGATCACGTGCCCCCCCAATTTACTCCTAAGTCCAACACGTTCACCGGGTGTGGCCGAGCCACGCCCGAAATTGGGTTTCTAGGAGTATGATCATGTCCTATTTTGTGCGCAGCCGCGCATTGC